>JAESFZ010000133.1_pt1 | contig 142801 bp, 145 predicted proteins | sample 9269561 | NCBI WGS metagenome assembly JAESFZ01 (sample SAMN14515552, study PRJNA621657) | algae metagenome | isolation source: Tildeniella nuda ZEHNDER 1965/U140 and co-occurring heterotrophs from wet... | place: Switzerland: Stansstaad, Zurih | collected 1965-01-01 | reverse complement strand
GCAACAGGCCGGGGCGCTGCGCTCAACCGGGGGCTTCGCACCCCGGCCTGTTGCAACACCGGACCTCACAGGTCCAAATGACGAACGGATTCTACTCTCGACTGGATGAAACTTGGGGCTCAGGTCATGACGGCTACCTTGAAGGTACCCGCCCGTCGAACTCGATGAATGGGATAGACGCAATCTCATCTTGTGCCGCCTGACGAAGAAACTACCGGATCAGCACACTGCCAGAATGCAAATCGCACGAGGGCTTAGCAAGCGAAGGAGTGATTGGATACAACGGCCTTGAGATTCGGAATCTGTGCTCGAACGTGTTCAAGTGGAAAGGGCTAAACCCGATCGTGATGGACAGTTCAGAATCACGAGTAAGCACGAGAAACCGACACCACTTCGCGGCCCCAGCGGGCTTTGCCAATCGGCTAATTCGCGACAGATTAAGGGAAATTCGTACTCGCGTGGGACGGTGCACAACCACCCGTCGGGCGACCCCAAACCAAGCCGCGACGATATCGAGATGACGCGGGAGATCAAGACCGCGTCCGAGGCGCTCGGCATCACGATCCACGATCATCTCGTCATCGGCCGAAAGGGCCACGCGAGCTTCCGGAGCCTGGGGCTGCTCTGAGGGAAGGCCCTGCCCCTCCTCGCCTGACGGAAAATGCGGGTTGGTGGGTGGCCGGAGTTCAATCAGGATGTCGCCAGACGTTCTCCGGGAGGCAACCCAGAATGACCGTGACCATCACGCCCCTCACGCCTGTGTTCGCCGGCGAAGTGGGCCCCATCGACCTGCGCCAGGTCCATGACCGCGACTCGCTTGAGGCGATCCGCGCCGGCATGGACAAGTATGCCGTCCTGGTGTTCCGCGACCAGCGGTTCACCAACGAGGAACAGCTCGACTTCGCCCAGCGCTTCGACGGCACGCTGCACGCCCGCACCTCCTCCTCGGCCATCGGCAACAACCGGTTCGGCAACGAGGCGCTGGCCGACGTTTCGAACGTCGACAAGGACGGCAAGATCCGCGACGCCAACAACCGCATGCGCGCGTCCTCGGTCGGCAACCGGCTGTGGCACACCGATGCGTCGTTCGTCGATCCGCCGGGCCGCTACTCGATGCTGTCGGCGCGGGTGGTGCCGCCGGTTCGGGCCGACACCGAATTCGCCGACATGCGCGCGGCCTACGACGCGCTCGACGAGGAGACGCGAGCCTCGCTCGAAGGGCTGCGCGTCTATCACACCATCGTCTATTCGCGGCACGTGCTGGGGTTCGACTTCAACGACGACGAGAAGGAAAAGCTGAAGGGCGCCGTTCATCCGCTGGTACGCACCATCCCGACATCCGGCCGCCGCGCGCTCTATCTCGCGTCGCATGCCGAGCATATCGTGGACATGCCGGTGCCGGAGGGGCGGCTGCTCCTGCGCGACCTCAGCGACCATGCCACGCAACGGGAGTTCACCTACCGCCACATCTGGCAGCCGCATGATTTCGTGATCTGGGACAACCGCTGCACGATGCACCGCGCCCGGCCGTTCGATGACCAGAAGCACCGCCGCGAGATGCGCCGCACCACGACGCTGGATCTGCCCCTGCCTGCCTAGCAACCGGCAGGACGACGAACAGGAACCCGGGATAGCCGTAACCGCGACGGGGGCCAGGAGCCGATCCAGTCCAGATAGGTCAGCATGTAATCGAAGGGTTGGATCACGGCGGTCCGGATGGCCGGACCTCCATGCTCTGCTTCCACGATCCTGACCCCATGCGCCGCAGATGGTCCACGAGGACACTCCGCGCCGCCGGGTCGCTCTCCACGACGAGAATCGACAGGCCCAGAGCGGCTGTCTCACTGGTATCCGTCACCACTCACCCCAATCGTACGCATGGCGTTCCACGACTGTTTTTTTGATAAGCATGCGGACGCCTGCCGGATCATCGGGATCGGATCGCAGACCGAAACTATCCGCATTTTTGCCAAGCCTTTGCCTCCGCTGCCCGGCCGACCGTCAACAGACGGGGAGCGTCGCCACCCACAGCCTGTTCCTGGCGAAGTCGCGCTATACTCGATTGCATGAGTGGAAAAATCCTGGTCGGCATCGGCGGCTGGACCTTCGAGCCGTGGCGCGGTGTCTTTTATCCCGACGACCTCACGCAAAAGCGCGAGCTGGAATATGCCAGCCGCCAGCTCACCTCGATCGAGATCAACGGCACCTACTATTCCAGCTTCAAGCCGGCGAGCTGGGCGAAATGGCACGACGAGACGCCCGACGGTTTCGTCTTCGCCGTCAAGGCCTCGCGCTTCTGCACCAACCGGAAGGTGCTGGCGGATGCCGGCGAATCGGTGCAGCGCTTCGTGACCCAGGGGCTGGTCGAGCTCAAGGATCGCCTCGGCCCGATCAACTGGCAGTTCATGGGCACCAAGAAGTTCGATCCCGAGGATTTCGAGGCATTCCTCAAGCTGCTGCCGCGCGAAGTCGGCAAACTGCCGCTGCGTCATGCGCTGGAAGTGCGGCATGACAGTTTCAAGGACGAACGCTTTTACGCCTTGGCCCGGAAGTACAATGCCGCGGTCGTCTATGCCCACGACAAGGATTTCCCCGAGATCGACGAGCCGACCGCGGACTTTACCTACGCTCGCCTGATGCAGGCCGAGGAGAAGGTGAAGACCGGCTACAAGCCCGCCGACCTCGACAAGTGGGTCAAGCGCGCCAAGGGCTGGGCGAAGAAAGGCGACGCCTTCGTCTACTTCATCTCCGGCGCCAAGGTCCGCAATCCGGCGGCGGCTCAGGCGCTGATCAAGAAGCTGGGCTAGCCCGCAACTTGACTCCCGGCAGGCCGGCGCTTAACTGTTAACAATATGGTTAACTCTCAAAGCGTCACCCTCGACCGCACCTTTGCCGCCCTCGCCGACCCGACGCGGCGGGCACTGCTGGCCCGGCTCGACGCGGAAGAAAGCGTGACCGTCAGCGAGCTGGCGCGACCGTTCCCCGTCTCGCTGCCGGCGATCATGAAGCATCTCGACGTATTGTCGGCCGCGGGCCTGATCGAGCGCTCGAAGTCAGGACGCACGGTGACCTGCACGCTCAAGGCCGAGCCGATGGAGGAGGCGATGAATTGGCTCGCCCATTACCAGCGCTACTGGACGCAACAACTCGACCGCCTCGCCGCCTTTCTGGAGGAAGACGCCACATGGCCAGCAAACCCAGCCTCGCCCTCAAGCGCCGCCTCAACGCGCCGCCCGAGAAAGTCTACGAAGCCTGGACGCAGCCCGAAAACATGATCCGGTGGTGGGGCGTCACCGGCCATCACCGAACGCCCATCGCCGAGACCGACCTGCGCGTTGGCGGCCGTTTCCGCGTCCAGTTCTGGACGCCTGACGACGAGCATCACAGCGTGAGCGGCGTCTATCGCGAGATCGTGCCGCCCCGGAAGCTCGTCTTCTCATGGGCCTGGCAGAGCACGCCGGAGCGCGAGTCGCAGGTCACGATCGACCTCAAGCCCGACAGTGACGGTACGATCCTCACCCTGACCCACGAACAGTTCTTCAGCGAAAAGGCGCGCGACGATCACCGGGGCGGCTGGAACATGGGACTCGACAGGCTCGAGGCATACCTCAGGTGACGGGTCCGTCGCGCACAGCGGCTGAAGCCGTCGATTCCCGCTGCCCCGGCCCGGCCGGATCGTTGTAAGCTGGGCACCATCCGAATTGACAGATTGGGAGAAGCCCCATGCCCGCACTCTCGCTCGACCATTACAACATCTACTGCACCGACCTCGATGCCACCGTGCGTTTCTACGAACGCTATGTCGGCCTGACCAACGGCGAGCGTCCGCCGTTCCCCTTCCCCGGCGCCTGGATGTACGCTGGCGAGAAGGCGATCCTCCATCTCGTGTCGGAGACCGGCCGCGGCGACCAGGGCAGCGGCGCCATCGACCATATCGCCATCAACTGCGCCGATATCCGCGGCACGCTCGACCAGATCAAGAAGGACGGCGTGGCCTTCGAAGTGAAGAAGGTGCCGGCGCGTCCGCTGCAGCAGGTCTTCGTCCACGATCCCGACGGCGTGATGATCGAGCTGAATTTCTGGCACGAGGAAGACGTGGCGGAACTGGCCGGCTACGACCCGATGGCCAACAAGGTCACGGCCGAGAAGCAAAAGGTTCCGGCCTGACGACAAGGGGCGGCATGCGCCGCGTCGATCTTCAATCGCAGGTCGGTGTGGTCGCCAGCCGCTCCCAATAGTCCGGCGGCAGAAGATCGCGGCCGGCCAGCAGGCAGTCGAGATAGGCCCGTGGCGGCCTGAGACCCTCGCCTCGGATCAGCCCGACATAGACGATCGCGTCGACTTCCTCGCCGGTGTCGGAGCGCACGACGCGGATCGCTCGGCGTTCGTAGTGACCGGCGGCGACACCCTCATGGATGTCCAGCACCTCGAAGCCAGCGTCCGGCAGCGCGTTCAGCGTGCCGTGCACCACGCCGGCCGTATCCGGCACGATGTTGGCGGCGGCACCGCCTTTCAGCAGCCGCGAAGGCTTGTCGAAGACGAGCTTCCAGCCATCGAGGCGGCCGGCGATGCGTTCGCCGCGCGGCACGCCCTTCGGTGCCAGGCGCTGGTCGAACAGGCGCGCCGCATCCATGTTGGAGCCATAGGCGAAGTACCAGATCAGGCCATCCGCCATACCCGCACCCTCTCCTCGTAACCACGGATCTCGACCGGCCCAAGATCGACGGCCCCGTCAGACGAGGTTGCATCTAGTACCGACTGCGAGACCAGGAGCTGAGCCCCCATTTCCTTGGTGAGCTGCTCGAGCCTGGCCGCCAGGTTCACCGTGTCGCCGATCACGGTGTATTCCTTGCGCTGCGGCGAGCCCACCGTGCCAGTCACCGCCTCGCCGAGATGGATGCCGATGCCGACGCGCAGCGCCCAACCCGGATGCGTGGCATTCCATTCCCCGACCGTGTCGATCATCGCGTGCGCCGCCGCCAGCGCGTTGCGGGCCGCCGCGGGATCGGCGAGCGGTGCCCCGAACAACGCCAGAAAGCCGTCGCCGAGGAACTTGTTGATGATGCCGTTGTTGCGGTCCACGACGTCGATCATTCGCGCGAAGAATGCGTTGAGCAGGGCCACCGTCTCCTCGGCCGAGCGCCGTCGGGTCATCGCCGTGAATCCCCGGATGTCCAGGAACAGCACGCAAACCGTCCGGATCTCGCTCGGGGGTTCGCTCTGCGTGGCCAGCAGCCGGTCGACCACCGCCGGCGAGACGTGCTGGCCGAACAGATTGGTGACCCGGTCACGGGCCGCCACGGCCCGCACGGAATGCTCGAACTGGGTGCGCAGGCTGTTGGCGACGAACCCTGCGACCAGGCCGCTGGTGAACAGGACGAGCGTGCGGCTGAAATGGAACAGCAGTGTTTCCTGCGGGATGCTGCCCCAGGGTTCGATCGGCAGCAGCCAGAGCACAAGCACCATCTGCTGCACGCCCGCGACGCTGCCCGTCCAGACCGACAGCCAGAAATCGAGCCGCAGGGTCGATAACAGGATGAAGATGAAATAGAGCAGCGGCGGCCAGAAGCTGAAGACCAGCAACGGGTCCATGTAGTGGCTCAGCGTGACGATGATGGCGGCCGGCAGGGACGTCTCGATGAAGGCGTTGCCGAAACGGGCGATCTGCGGAAAATCCAAGCCTCTTGATGCGCGGTATCCCAGGAACGTGAGCGAACCCAGCTCGTACAGAAGAAAGGGACCGATGCCGACGAACGGAAGCCAGCCGGGCACGTCCCGCGCGAAGATGCGGGACGTATAGGACGGAAAGAAGTTGACGACGCCCAACGACAGGGCCAGCAGCGCTGCGAGAATGATCGCCAGCGCGCGCATGCGCTCCCGCTCGCTGCGGATGATCTCGCGGCGGAGCGCGTCTGAGAAGAAGTCGGGCGCCGCGTCGGGCATCGCGAACAAACTAGCCAGCGCCGGCGGGCTCCACAACGGCCTGAGGCAGTGCTAGGTACAGATCATGTCCATGAAGGAGATCGCGCGGGAACTGCAGGGCAAAGTCGCCAACCTGGCGCTGCGCATGCCGATTTCCTGGGTCAACATCCTGGCCGGCCCTCCGGTCGGCGTGGACGGCCGCACCCTGGACGGCCGCATCCAATGGTTCCTGAAGCTGCTCGCCTATGGCGGCCAGCCCGCCGTGCACACGATGAGCGTCGCGGACGCGCGCGAGGACTTCGACGCCTTCATGCAGTTACTGGGCGGCAAGCCCGCGCCAGTCAGCTCCATCCTCGACCGCACCCTGCCCGGCCCCGCCGGCCCGATGCGCATCCGCATCTACCGGCCGGCCGACAGTGTGGCGCGCCTGCTGCCGACCATCCTGTATTTCCACGGCGGCGGCTGGGTCATCGGCAGCCTCGAGGGCTACGATCTCGCCTGCCGCTATTTTTGCGCGCGCTCGGGCTGCGCCGTCGTCTCGGTCGACTATCGGCTGGCGCCTGAACACAAGTTCCCCGCCGCGGTCGACGATGCCGTCGCCTCCTATCGCTGGCTGGCGGGCGAGGCGGTCTCGCTCGGGCTCGATCACGATCGCATCGTCGTGGCGGGAGATTCCGCGGGTGGCGCCCTTGCCGCCGTGGTTGCCCAGACCGTGCGCCACGAGCCCCATCTGCCCTGCCTGCAGTGGCTGATCTACCCCGCCACCGACATGGCCGGCGATACCGCGTCCCACAAGAGCTGCGGCGAGGGCTTCCTGCTGACCCAGGCCGACATGGCCTGGTTCCGCATGCACTATCTCAGCCCGGGCGCTGCCGAAGTCGACGATCCGCGGGCTTCGCCGTTGCGCGCGCCCGATCTCTCGGGCGTGGCGCCGGCCCTGATCTTCACCGCGGGCTTCGATCCGCTGCGCGACGAGGGACAGGCCTATGCCGGACGCCTGCAAGCCGCCGGGGTGAAGGCGATCCATCGCGAATTCGAGACGCTCATACACGGCTTCATCGGCATGAGGGGGGCCGTCCACGCGGCGGCCCGGGCGATGGACGACATGGTGGCCGGCGTGCGTCACGAACTGGCGCAGCTTGGACGATGACGGGGCCTGGGGAGGAGCGGCGGATCATGGGTGGCGACGGCACGACACCAACCGAAGCGCGCGGCGAACGCGCCGGGCGCCGCGAACAGAACAAGGCGGAGAATCGCACGGCACTGTTGAAAGCCGCTCGCGGCGTTTTTGCCGAGATGGGCTATGGCGCGGCCAGCGTGCGCGACATCGTGCGCCGCACCGATCTCGCCTCGGGCACCTTCTATAACTACTTCAAGGACAAGGACGAGATCTTCGAGGCCGTCGTCGGCGAGCTGACCAGTGTGTTGCTGCAGCGCCATCGCGACGGCCGCGGCAAAGCGACCTCAACCGAGGAATTCGTGCGCCTGCACTATGCCGCCTACTTCAACTTCCTGGCCGAGGATCCGGAGCTTCTGGCGCTGGCCCGGTCGAGCTTCACCGCCGTGCGCACGCTCCTCGACAAGCCCGACGTGCGGGCACTCGCCAAGGCGCTGAACGACGACATCCGGTCGGCCATCTCCCGGGGCATCCTGCCCAATGTCGACGTCTCCTATCTCAGCGCGTCCATGGCCGGCATCGCCTTCGAGATCTCCATGGTCATGGTCGCCCGGGATCCGGTCGACCCGGACGGCGCAGCGGAATTCGCAACCGCCCTCATGCTCGGCGGCCTCGACAAACTGCCGCGCCGGTAGGCTTCTCGGCCCATATCCTCAGCGCAATCAAGGATCCTTCGCTCCGCTCAGGATGACACCTCATGTTTAAGTGGACGGTGTCATCCTGAGCGAAGCGAAGGATCTTTCATCTTTGCTCATGCCCAGACTGCGCTTCGCCCGAGCCATAGAAGTTCATTCTACAGCTCAAAAAATCGGCACTTCGTGAGTTATAGAAAGTGCCGACCAAAGCAAGAAAACGAGACATTCTCGACAAAAACGGCGGCCCCTTGCGGAGCCGCCGTTGGTTTCGAACCGATGTTCCGGAGAGCGCTCAGCCGCCCTGGGCGATCGTGTTGCGCAGTGTGCCAATGCCTTCGATCTCGACTTCGCAGACATCGCCCGGCTTCAGCCAGGGCTGCGGCTTGCGGGCCATCGCCACGCCCGACGGCGTGCCGGTGATGATGATGTCGCCCGGATCGAGCGTCATGCACTTGCTGAGCTCGTGCACCAGCGTCGGCACGTCGAAGATCAGGTCGTCGGTGTTGCTGTCCTGCATGGTGACGCCGTTGACGCGGGTCGAGATGCGCAGCGGCGCGGCGCCCTTGGGCAGTTCGTCCGCCGTCACGATGTCGGGGCCGAAGCCGCCGGTGCCGTCGAAGTTCTTGCCCAGCGTGAACTGGCCGCCGGACTTCCTCTGCCAGTCGCGGATCGAGCCGTCGTTGAAGCAGGCATAGCCCGCGATCACGGAAAGCGCCTTCTCCTTCGGCACGTTGCGGCACTTCTTGCCGATCACGATGGTCAGTTCGGCTTCCCAGTCGAATTCCTTCGAGTGGGTGGTCGACAGCATCTTGCCGTTGTGCGGGACCAGCGTGTTGTTGAAGCGGGTGAACACGACCGGGTAGGTCGGGATCGGGCTGCCGGTCTCCTCGGCGTGCTTGCGGTAGTTGAGGCCGATGCAGAGGATCTTGCCCGGCGCGGGGATCGGCGTCAGGTACTTGGCTGACTTCTCCGACACGGTGGCGCCCGGCTTGACCTTGGCGCAGGCCTTGAGCACCGCCTGCTGCAGCTTCTTGCCGCCCGCGAGGATCTCGACGACGGACTTCGGCCCGCGCGGCATCTGCTTGCTGAGATCGACGATCTTGCCGTCGCCCAGCTTGACGCCGACGGCCGGCTTGCCGCCGCTCAGGATGGTGCAAAGACGCATGTGTTTCCCCCGTGAAAAATTCGTCCGAAATATGGCCGCGCGTAAACTCCTCCCTCCCGCATCTTCGGTCAAGCGCGCGCGGTTTTTTGCTAGTCTGCGCCCATGCGATCCCTGCTTCTCGCGCTGCCCCTCCTGTTCGCCACCCTGCCCGCCTCGGCACAACTCGTCGTGCCGCTGACGACCCCCGACGGTCGCGTCGCCTGTACCCAGGGGAAGACGGGCATCGGTCGTCCCGCCGACTGGCGTGCGATCGCCGACCCGGGCGGACCGGACGGCTGGGCTTTGGTCGAGAGCGAGCCGGATGCCACCGACCAGCGCTTCCCCCTGTGCATCTCCGAGCAGGCGCAGGGACGCGACTTCGACGCGACACTGCGCTTCAAGATCATCTCGGGTTCCCGCGACCAGGTGGCCGGCTTCATGTTCCGGGCGCAGAGCGCCAGCGACTACTACGTCGTGCGGGTGAACGCCCGGGACAACTCGGTGCGCCTCTACCGAATGGACAAGGGCAAGCGCAGCCAGCTCAGCATCAAGGAAGCCCCGGTCGAACTCGGCAAATGGCATTCGCTGCGCGTCATTGCCGCCAACGACCGCATCGAGGTCGCGCTCGACGGCAAGCCGCTATTCGGCATCAGCGATCGAACGCTGGTCCAGGCCGGCGCCATCGGTGTGTGGAGCCAGGGCGACAGCGTCGCCCACTACGGGTCCCTGCTGATCGGTCCGCCACCACCGCCGGGGCGTTGACTACCGTCGCGCCGCGAGCAGCGCCTCGGCGAGTTCGACGAAACCCGCGCCCGATCGGCCCACGGTGATCCAGCGCGGCCGATGTTGCAGGCGGTCCGCGAAGTCGGCGACGTTGGCCACGCCGACGGCGTTGGGGAACCAGCCGAACATCGGTGCGTCGTTGGGCGAATCGCCCGCAAAGACGTAGTTCCCGCGTTCGGTCGCCAGGTCGATACCGAACAGTTCCTGCATCATCGCGCGGCTGGTCGTCAGTTTGTCGTAGTCGCCGAACCAGCCGTTGACGTGAATCGAACTCACCTTGGCGTGGGCACCGTGGCGCTCGAAAATCTCCACGATGCGCTGGATGTCGGCAGGCGACAGCGGCGGCACGTCTTCGCGGAAATCCACGGCGAGGTCGGCCACGCGATAAGGCTGGTCGGACGCGATACCGGCACCCGGCACCTCCCGCAGGACGTCCTCCCGCACCCGCTCCAGCCTGGCCCTGCCTTCGGCGCGCTCGGTGTCGGACTGGATGAAGCGCGTGCGCAGCCGCTTCTGCCCGTGGTCGTGCCACATCCAGAAAGCGCCGTTTTCGCCGACCACGGCATCGACGGGCCAGAAGCGCGCGATGTGGTCGCACCAGCCGGCCGGACGGCCGGTCACCGGCACGACCAGCAAGCCGGCCTTCTTCAGGGTTTCCAGGGCGCCATAGGCAGCGGCGGACAAAGTGCCTTCGGTGGAGACGGTGTCGTCGATGTCCGTCAGTACGCCGCGCACGGCGGCCAGCGTCTCGCGCGGGCAATTCTTCAGAGGCTCCATGCGACGAGTTCTAACATGGCAGCATCTCACGTCAGCAGGCGCACCGTTGCCAGGCCGAGGCGAACGATGTCGGCGAAATCGTCGCGCGCCGGGACGTAAAGCTGCGGCGACGCGTCGCCCAACTGCATTGCGGGGAAGATCGTAATCTTGCTGCGGCCGTTGGACCCGGCCTCGATCTTGCGGGCCAGCGGCTAGAGGGTGCCGCCCGCCAGCATGTCGAACCGGTTGCGGATTTCCGAGACGCTCGGCGCCTGGTCGACGGCGAGTTCGGGAATTTCTCTCGCCAGTTCAGCGCGGTCGAACTCGTCGAGGTGAAGGTCGGCAGCGGCGTGATCGTCGGGAAGCGCCTTCAATGCATTGTGCAGATGAAAGATATGCCAGTGCGCCGGCCCCGCCAGGGCGCCCGATTCGAGATGCGCCAGACGCTCCTGAAAGCGCTGGAAAACTTTCTTTCGTTCTTCCGACATCGCCCGTCCTCTTGCATTTATTGTTCCCGCACATGGTGCGCGACACGGGTCGAAACAGCAAGCCGGCGAAGACCGTTCCGTCGCCTCAACGCTTGAACACGGCGAAGGCCAGAAGCGCGACAAAGGCGGCAGCACCCGCCGCCAGACCAGCGCCGATCGTGAGGGGAAGTCTTCTCCGCCGGTGCTTCTTGGAGAGCTGACCAAGATGCTCCCGGCGCGTCATCCCTCCCGGAAAGTCGTACTTGTCCGGCGGGTTCTCGATGTTTTGAGTGCCCCGCCACCATCCCCAGGCAGCGCCGCCCAAGGTAAACACGGCCACGATGATGAGAATCTCCATGCCTCATCTTAGCAAATCCTGCCGAACGACGCCGCAGGCTTCGCACACACGCAACCAATCCTTAGGCAAAAATCAGCCGGGCAATTTCATTTTCGATGCAATGCGTGTCAGCAACCACACTGAACGCTTTCGATGGCCGATCGTTGCACGAAATTCAGACGAAACATTCACCGTGTCATTTGCGTTCAACCAGCACACGGAAGGAGAAGAATCATGCGAACACTCAGCTCTGTCGTCGCCCTCGCGGGTCTCGCCCTCACGCCAGTCACGGCCATGAGTGAGGACCTCGCGTCGGCACCCAATGCGCTGGTCTCCGATCAGATGGTGTTCATGGGAATCAGCGACACGTATGTTCCCGCTTCAGCGATGGAGACCATCCGAAGCGCCGCCGACGCCGCGAACTCGGCATCGGTTCTGATCGAAGGACGCGCCGATCGTGCTAACGCCGTGAAACAGGAACTCATCCGCCAGGGCGCCCCTGCAGAAGCGATCACGGTCCGGCCCACGCCAACCAGACCGCTCGTCCAGCCCGGCGACGGGGTCGCCGACCCGACCGGGCGCCGGGTAAACATCCGCTTCCAGTAAGCGTCTCGACTGCCGCGAAACGCCGGCCGATGCATCGGCGGGCGTTTGCTTTGTCGACCAGCGAAAATGGAAAGCCCGCCCTGGGCGACCAGGACGGGCTCCTGCAGCCCCTCGGGGGAGAGGGACGGTTACTTGAACCGCCAAAGGCCGCATCGAAAGAACGTGGACACTGCCAATCGGTTGCACCGAAATGCGCCGAACGAGACGTTGAGAGATCGCGGTCTCAATCCGTTGAGACGCGCCCCTCGCGATCGACGGTCAGGAGGACTTCGGTTTTCCCGCGCAAGGCCCGCGCGCGCCAGGTTCCGTCGGGACCGGGCGCAATCGTCCCTACGAACTTATATCCGTCCGCTTCAATGGCGCCCCTGGCAAAGCCGTTCTTTTCGGCATTGACTGCGGGAGCCTGCGGGGCCGGCATACCCGCCGAGGCCGTTTCGACGACGGGCGCCGCAACGGGGAGCCTCTCACGCATGAGAAGCGGCACCGGCGCCTGTCGCGTCTCGCCAAGGACCGGTTTCGCCGAAGGAGTCTGGCCGGAGGAAGCCTGGAGGGTTTGCGCCCCGGTTGCGGCCGTGGCGGTACCGCGCTGCATGCCATCGGGCAGCGGCGCCACTACATGAGCACCTGCCAAGGCCACTGCCAGGACGGTGGTAGCGAGTGCGAAGACAATACCTTGGTTCATCGGTGTTGGTTCCTGGATCTGGCTGCCTTAACGCCGAACCCGCCCATGCGTTGCGAGTCGGCCGGCTGATCAGTATCGATGGAGTTCGATCAACCCCTTCAGGGCCCCCAATGGCGCTTCCGACAGGCATCTCCTTCTCCCCGGCCCATTCGGTCGGGCTGCCGGCCCGCTTCAACGTGGCCGTCCCCTTCATCGACCGGCATGCCGGCGAAGGTCGCGGCGCAAAGGCGGCGATCCTGACGGCGCAGGAAACGGTGAGCTACGCCGAACTGGCCGAGCGGGTGAACCGGGCGGGCAACGCGCTCCTCGCGAGCGGGCTGGCGCCCGGCGACCGGCTGCTCATGGTGGTGAAGGACTGCCCGGCCTTCTTCTATCTGTTCTGGGGGGCCATCAAGGCGGGCATCGTACCGGTACCCCCGAACACACTGCTGCGCGCGCCGGACTACGCCTACATGGTCGAGGATTCCGGCTGTGGTCTCGTCGTCTATTCCTCGGAATTCACGGTCGAGATCGCGCCGGGCCTCAAGCAGCTCGGCGCGAAGGCCCCGAAATCGATGACGGTCGAGGCCTTCCTTGAAGAAATGGCGAAGGCCTCCCCTGCCCTCGAACCCCGCCTCGCCGCGCCCGAAGACGATTGCTTCTGGCTCTACTCGTCTGGTTCGACCGGCCGCCCCAAGGGCGCCGTCCATGCGCAGCGCGACATGGTCGTGACCAGCGAACTCTACGGCGTGCGCGTGCTGGGGATCGGCGAGAACGACGTCAACTACTCCGCCGCCAAGCTCTTCTTTGCCTACGGGCTGGGGAATGGCATGACCTTTCCGCTCTGGGTCGGCGGCACGGCCGTGCTCGACGACCGGCGGCCGACGCCCGACACGACCTTTTCGAACATCGAGACCTTCAGGCCGACGATCTACTATGGCGTGCCGACCCTCTATGCCGCCCAGCTCGCGGCGCTGGAGATGGGCAAGCGCGACCTCTCCTCCCTGCGCGCCTGCGTCTCGGCCGGCGAGGCGCTGCCCGGTGACATGTTTCGCCGCTGGAAGGAACAGACCGGCACGACCATCCTCGATGGCATCGGCTCGACCGAAGCGCTGCACATCTTCATCGGCAACCGGCTCGACGACTACCGGCCCGGCACCAGCGGCAAGCCGGTGCCGGGCTACGAGGCCCGCATCCTGGATGAGAACGGCGATCCCGTTGCCAAGGGCGAGAGCGGCCGCTTGTGGATCAAGGCGGAGTCGGCCGCCAGGTATTACTGGAACAAGCCCGAGAAGACGGCCGAGACGATGGTGAACGGCTGGCTGAACACCGGCGACACCTATCGCGAGGATGAAGACGGCTACTTCATCTACGAAGGTCGCAGCGACGACATGCTGAAGGTGGGCGGCATCTGGTGCTCGCCCGTCGAGATCGAGAACTGCCTGGTCGGACATCCGGCCGTCCTCGAAGCCGCCGTGATCGGCCAGACCGACGAGCAGTCGCTGATCAAGCCCAAGGCGATCGTCGTCCTGAAGCAGCCGGGCGACGCAGGCGCCGCCCTGACGGACGCCCTGATGGCGCACTGCAAGCGGACGCTCGCCCCCTACAAGTATCCAAGGTGGATCGAGTACGTCCCGGAACTGCCCAAGACCGCCACGGGCAAGATCCAGCGCTTCAAGTTGCGGGGTTAGGTGCATGCCGGTCGTCCTGACAAGAGCGAGCGACTTCTTCACGTCGATCTCGTGAGCGACGCTCCGCAAATCCGACCTTTCGACACAGCCGATCTCGACGCCTGCTACGCGATATCGGTCGCGACGGGCCATGCCGGCGGCGACGCCTCACACCTCTATCGCGACCCGAAGATGATGGGGCACATCTACAGCGCGCCCTATGCCCTGCTCGAACCCGGCCTCACCTTCGTCGTGGAGGATCGTGACGGCGTCGCGGGCTTCGTCGCCGGTGTCGTGGACACCGCCGCCTGGGAAGAGAGACTGGAGCGCGAATGGTGGCCTCCACTCCGCCGACGCTATGCCGATCCGGTCGACGTACCTCTCGACAGGCAGACCGCCGACCAGCGCCGCGCGTCGATGATCCACCATCCGGCCCCGACACCAGTCGAGATCGTCGCGCGCTATCCCGCGCACCTGCACATGAACCTGCTGCCCCGCCTGCAGCGGCGTGGCGTGGGGGCGGCACTGTTTACGACGTGGCTCGGGCCGGCCCGGCAACGCGGCGCGGGAGCGCTTCATGTCGGCGTCAGCCGCGCCAATCCCGGCGCTATGCAGTTCTGGCGGACGCTCGGCTTCGTGCCGCTCGACCCGCCCGGCCCACCGTGGGAACGAACGCTCTGGATGGGCCGCGACGACCATTAAGCCGTTGTTGGGCCCAACATTTTCAGGTTTTATAGGCTCCAAGGGAAACAGGGAGCGTCGGCTCATGAAGAACAAATTGTTTGGCACCGCAACAATTGCGGCGGCGATGGCATTCGGCCTGCCGGCCGTGGCTCAGAGCCCGATCAAGGTCGGCTTCGTCAGCACGTTTTCGGGGCCGCAGGCCGCCATCGGCGAGGACATGCGCCGCTCGGTCGAGCTGGCCAAGGAGCATCTCGGCGGCAAGATGGGCGGCAAGCCCTTCGAGATCATCTACGAGGACGACCAGTTCAAGCCGGACGTCGGCAAGGCGCGCTCAGAGAAGCTCGTCCAGCAGGACAAGGTGAACTTCATCTCCGGCTACATCTGGTCGAACGTGCTGCTGGCCTCGCTCAAGACCGTCGTCGACGAGGGTGACACGATCCTGATCTCGGCCAATGCCGGCCCCTCGGCGATCGCGGGCGAACTCTGCAACAAGAACTTCTTCTCGACCTCGTGGCAGAACGACCAGACGCCGATGGCGATGGGCGACTATCTCAACACCAAGGGCGTGAAGAGCCTTTACCTGGTCGGTCCGAATTATGCCGCGGGCAAGGACATGCTCGCGGGCGTCAAGCGCACCTACAAGGGCAAGATCGTCAGCGAGGACTTCACCAAGTGGCCCGACCAGCTCGACTTCTCGGCCGAGCTGACCAAGATCGCCGCCGCCAAGCCGGATGGCATCTTCATCTTCTATCCCGGCGCGCACGGCGTTCAGTTCGTGAAGCAGTGGGCGCAGTCGGGCCTCAACAAGACCGTGCCGCTCTACCAGGTGTTCTCGATCGACGCGATCACGCTGCCGCAGCAGGGCGATCTGGCGCTCGGCACGCTGGGCGCGCAGGAGTGGGTCAACGACCTGCCGGGCGAGGCCAACAAGAAGTACGTCGAGGACTTCAAGAAGAAGCACGGCGTCTACCCGTCCTATTACGGCGCGCAGAGCTACGACGCGATCATGCTGATGGCCTCGGCCGCCGACGCGCTGAAGGGCGACCTGTCGAACAAGGACAAGGTCCGCGCCGAGATGAAGAAGGCCAACTTCAAGTCGGTCCGCGGCGACTTCAAGTTCGGCAACAACAACTTCCCGATCCAGAACTTCTACATCCAGGAAGCCGTCAAGGATCCGCAAGGCATGATGACGGTGAAGACCATCGCCACCGCCGTGAAGAACGCGGTCGATCCCTTCGCCGAAAAGTGCCCGATGAAGTGAGATCGTTTTCCTCCCCATTCAGATGGGGAGGTGTCGCCGTCTCACGGCGACGGAGGGGTCAAGTCTTCTGACCCCTCCGTCAGCGAAGACGCTGACACCTCCCCAGATGACTGGGGAGGAAAGGAATTCGGGAGCGCGGCGACGCGCTCCCGTTTTGTTTGAGGAACAGATGGAATATCTGCTGCTCCAGGTGCTGAACGGCGTGCAGCTCGGCCTGCTGATGTTCCTGCTCGCCGCCGGGCTGACGCTGACCCTGGGCATCATGGACCTGGTCAATCTGGCGCACGGCTCGCTCTACATGATCGGCGCCTACATCGCCTGGACCCTGATCGGCGTCACGGACTCGTTCGTGCTGGGCGCGCTGCTGGCGCTGCCCGCGACCTTCCTGGTGGGCGTCGCCGTCGAGATCATCGTGATCCGGCGGCTCTATGCGCGCGATCATCTCACCCAGGTGCTGGCGACCTTCGGCTTGATCCTGTTTTTCAACGAGCTGGTGCGCGCGCTCTGGGGGGCCGGCGGCAAGAGCATCGCGGTGCCGACCTTCCTGAACCGCACCATCGAGATACTGCCGGGCGTTCCCTACCCCGCCTACCGCTTCGCCATCATCGTGGTCGGCGCCGCGGTCGCGATCCTGCTGGCCTGGCTGGTGGCACGCACGCGGCTCGGCATGCTGATCCGCGCCGGCGCCTCCAACCGCCGCATGATCGGCGCCCTGGGCGTCAACATCGAGCTGCTGTTCAGCCTCGTGTTCGGCCTGGGTGCCGTATTCGCGGGGCTGGCCGGCCTGATGGCGGCGCCCATCGCCTCGGTGCGGATCGGCATGGGCGACGACATCCTGATCCTCGCGCTGGTGATCATCGTCATCGGCGGCATCGGCTCCATCAAGGGCGCCTTCATCGCCGCGATGGTGGTCGGCCAGATCGACATCGTGGGTCGCGCCTTCCTGCCGGACATGCTGAAGACCTTCATGAGTTCCAGCGCTGCCTCAAGTGCGGCGCCGGCCATCTCGCAGGTGCTGGTCTATGTGCTGATGGCCGCCGTGCTGGTGTGGCGGCCGACCGGCCTGTTCGGCCAGCGCACATGATCGCGGCCCTTCGCACGCCGCGTGGCCTTGCAACGGCGCTGATCCTGCTGGTGATGGCGGCCCTGCCGCTACTCACCCAGGCCTTCGACCAGCGCTATCTCCTCTCGATCGGCACGCGTATCGTCATCTGGTCGATCGCCGCCGTCAGCCTCAACATGATCCTGGGCTATGGCGGGCTGGTGAGTTTCGGCCACGCGATGTTCTTCGGCATCGGCGGCTATGCGGTCGGTATCCTGTCGGCGCACGGTGTCTCCAGCGGCTGGATCCAGTGGCCGGTCGCGATCTTGGCCGCGACGGTGTGGGCTGTCCTGATCGGCGCGCTGTCGCTCAGGACACGCGGCCTCTACTTCATCATGATCACGCTCGCCTTCGCCCAACTCGTCTACTACGTGGGCAGCGGCCTCGAAGCCTATGGCGGCGACGACGGGCTCAACATCAGCCGCAGCCGCTTCCCCGGCCTGATCGACCTGCGCGACAAGGCGAATTTCTACTGGGTCTGCTTTGCGCTACTCTGCGGCAGCCTGTGGTTCTGCAGCCGCTACGCCAACTCCCGGTTCGGCCTGGTGATCCGCGGCGCCAAATCAAACGAACTGCGCATGATGGCGCTGGGCTTTCCGGTGTTCCGCTACCGGCTGGCCGCTTTCACCATCTCCGGCGCGTTCGGCGGGCTTTCGGGCATCCTGCTCGCCAACGAAGGCGCCTACATTTCACCCGCCATGATGTCGTGGATGAAGTCGGGCGATCTCATCGTCATCATCGTGCTGGGCGGCATGGGTACGCTGTTCGGCCCGCTCTACGGCACCATCGCCTTCTTTGTACTGGAGGAAGCGTTGCCGCCGATCCTCAACCTCGCCCACAAGGGCTGGGGCGAGTACTGGATGATCGTGTTCGGCCCGCTGCTGGTCCTGATCGCGCTCTACGCGCGCGGCGGCATCGATTCGCTGCTGGGGCGCCGCCATGACTGAACCAGCCATGACGGGGCCGCTGCTGCGCACCGAACTCCTGGTGAAACGCTACGGCGGGCTGCTCGCCACCGACAATGTCTCGATCGACGTCCGGCCGGGCGAGATCCATGCGCTGATCGGGCCGAACGGCGCGGGCAAGACCACGCTGGTCCACCAGCTCACCGGTGTCGTCGCGCCGGATTCGGGCACCATCCACTTCGCCGGCCAGGACATCACCCGGCTGCCCACCCATGCGCGCGTGCGGCTGGGCCTCGGCCGCTCCTTCCAGATCACCTCGGTACTGCGCGAGTTCACGGCGCTGGAGAACGTGGCGCTGGCCGTGCAGGGCCATGCCGGCCATTCCTTCCGCTTCCTCGCCGACGCTCGCCGGGACGAGACCTTGCGTGCGCCCGCGCGTCACCTGCTCGACGGGGTCGGGCTCGGCGGCCGCTCCGGCATCCTCGCTGCGTCGCTCAGCCACGGCGAGCAGCGCCAGCTCGAGATCGCCATGGCGCTGGCCGGCGATCCCACCCTGCTGCTGCTCGACGAGCCGATGGCCGGCATGGGCGTCGAAGAGAGCCAGCGTCTGATCGGTTTCCTGCGGGCACTGAAGCAGAAGCACGCCATGCTGCTGATCGAGCACGACATGGACGCGGTGTTCCAGCTCGCCGACCGCATCACCGTGCTGGTCTACGGCCGCGCCATCGCCAGCGGCACGCCCGAAGAGATCCGCGCCAATGCCGAGGTGCGGCAGGCCTATCTCGGCGAGGAGTCGCCCTGATGCTGAAGGTCCACGACCTCGACGCCTTCTATGGGCCGAGCCAGGCGCTGTTCGGCATGGAACTGGCCATCGAGGCCGGCCAGGTCGTGACCCTGATGGGCCGTAACGGCATGGGCAAGACCACGACCGTGCACACGATCATGGGCCTGCTGCCGGCGAGGCGCGGCACGGTCGAGTTCGAAGGCAACAGGGTCGAAGGACTGCCCGCCTTCCGCATCGCGCGGCTGGGCATCGGTCTCGTACCGGAAGGCCGCCAGATATTCCCCAATCTCTCGGTGCGCGAGAATCTCGTGGCCGCCAGCGCCAACCGTACCGGCCGTCCCAGCCCCTGGACCATCGCGCGCGTCTTCGAGTTCTTCCCGCGCTTGGCCGAGCGCCAGCGCAACATGGGCAACCAGCTCTCCGGCGGCGAGCAGCAGATGCTGGCGATCGGCCGCGCGCTGATGACCAATCCCAAGCTGCTGATCCTCGACGAGGCGACGGAGGGGCTGGCGCCGTTGATCCGGCAGGAAATCTGGTCCTGTCTCGGCCGGCTCAAGGCCGAGGGCCAGGCGATCCTCGTCATCGACAAGAACGTGTCGGCGCTCATTCCCCTCGCCGACCGCCACCATATCGTCGAGAAAGGCCGCGTCGTCTGGGCCGGCTCGTCCCAGGCCCTGGCCGGGGACAAGGACCTGCAGCACAGGTATCTTGGCGTCTGATCCTGCGGAGTTGCCGATGCGTCTGCTTGCCGTTGCCTCCTTGCTCGCCTCTGCCTTTGCGCTGCCGGCTTTCGCCCAGGGCCAGGTGAACGTCTACAATTGGTCGGACTATATCGCCGAGGACCAGCTCAAGGACTTCGCCAGGGATACCGGCATCAAGGTCAACTACACGACCTATGACAGCAACGAGATCCTCGACGCCAAGCTGCGCACCGGCAAGTCGGGCTACGACATCGTCGTGCCGACCGCCTCGCCGTTCTTCGTGCGGCAACTCCAGGCCAACATCTTCCTGCCCCTCGACAAGTCGAAGCTGAAGAACTGGAAGAACCTCGACCCCGAGATCATGACGGCACTGGCCGCCTACGATCCCGGCAACGCCCATGCCGTACCCTGGATGTGGGGCACGATCGGCATCGGCTACAACGTGGCGGAGATCAGGAAGCGCATGCCAGATGCGCCGGTCGATTCGCTGCGCATGATCTTCGATCCGGCGGTCGTCTCGAAGTTTCAGGATTGCGGCGTGATGCTGCTCGACAGCGCCACCGACATGCTGCCGGCCGCGCTCAAGTATCTCGGCATCGACCCCGATTCGAAGAAGCCCGAGGATCTCGCCAAGGCCGCCGACGTGGTGAAGGCTGTGCGGCCGTATGTCCGCAAGTTCCATTCCTCGGAGTACATCAACGCGCTGGCCGGCGGGAACATCTGCCTCGCCTTCGGTTTCTCCGGCGACGTCTTCCAGGCGCGCGATCGTGGCGCCAAGGCGGCCAATAAGGTCGACATCGAATACGCGATCCCCAGGGAAGGCGCGATGCTGTGGATCGACGTTGTCGCTATTCCCAAGGATGCGCCCAACCAGGCCAACGCCTATCGCTTCATGGACTTCATGCTGGAAGCCAAGGTCGCCGCCGCGTCGAGCGAGCTCACCGGCTACGCGAACGGCAACAAGGCGGCCTTCGCGCTCCTGCCCAAGGACATCTCGGAGAATCCGCTGATCTATCCGCCGCAGGCCGTGCGGGCCCGTTTCTACACCATCACCGCCGGAACGGCCGAGCAGACGCGCGAACGCACGCGGCTGTGGACCTCGGTGAAGACGGGTCGCTGAATTGAATTCAGGTTCGATCGTCCGCATCGAGGGGCTGACCAGGCGCTTCGGGCCGATCGTCGCCGTCGATCGCGTCGACCTGGAGATCGCGCGCGGCGAGCTGTTCGCGCTGCTGGGCGGCTCGGGCTGCGGCAAGACCACCTTGCTTCGCATGCTGGCGGGCTTCGAGACGCCCGACGAAGGCCGGCTGTTCATCGACGGACAGGACATGACCGACGTACCGCCCTACCGGCGGCCGGTGAACATGATGTTCCAGTCCTACGCCCTGTTCCCGCACATGGATGTAGCAACGAACGTGGGCTACGGGCTGCGTCGCGACGGGATGAAGGCGCCCGAGATCGCGGCGCGGGTCGCGGAGATACTGAAGCTGGTGCATCTCGACGACCACGTGAAGCGAAAGCCGTCGCAGCTCTCCGGCGGCCAGCGCCAGCGGGTGGCGCTCGCGCGCGCGCTGGTGAAGCGGCCGAAGCTCCTGCTGCTCGACGAGCCGCTGGCCGCGCTCGACCGCAAGCTGCGCGAGGCCACGCGGTTCGAGATGGTGCGCTTGCAGGAACAACTCGGCCTCACCTTCGTGATGGTGACGCACGACCAGGAAGAGGCGATGTCGATGGCGACGCGGCTCGCCGTCATGAATGCCGGCCGCATCGTCCAGATCGGCACGCCGCACGAAGTCTACGAGCACCCGGCCTCGCGCTTCGTGGCCGACTTCATCGGCATCGCCAACATCCTGGCTCTGCCGGGCGGCGGCTGGATGGCGCTTCGGCCGGAGAAGATCGCGCTCGCGGCCGCGCGGCCGGACCTGCCGCAGGCGGTGGCCGGGAGAATCGTCGACGTGGCCTACGAGGGCGACCGTTCGCTCTATCACGTCGCCACCGAAGCCCACGGCACGATGATCGTCTCGACCACCAACGGCAGCCGCACCGCCGGCGAAACCTTCGTCCGTGGCCAACAAGTGTGGCTGGGCTGGGCCGACGAGGCTGGCCAGAGGCTGGAGGCTTAGACGATGCGGTTCGTCATCGGCCTGCCCTTCCTGTGGCTCGGCCTCTTCTTCCTGCTGCCTTGCCTTCTGGTGCTGGCGATCGCGCTCGGCACCAACGCACCCGACTCGGTGCCGCCGGTCGAGTTGGGCCTGAACTTCAAGAGTTTCGCGCTCCTCTTCTCCGACGATCTGTATCTCGCGGCCTGGCTCTCCTCGATCAGGATCGCAGCGACCTCGACCCTGGTCGCGCTGCTGCTAGGCTATCCCATGGCCTACGCCATCGCCCGCGCCGCGCCCAACCGGCGGCCCTTGCTACTGATGCTGGTCGTGCTGCCCTTCTGGACCTCGTTCCTGATCCGCATCTACGCTTGGATGGGTCTGCTGGCCGACAACGGGCTGATCGAGCAGTTCCTGCGCTGGAGCGGCCTCGCCGCCAATCCCGGCACGATCCTCGGCACCGAATGGGCGGTGCATCTGGGCATCGTCTACGCCTACCTGCCGTTCATGGTCCTGCCGCTGTACGCCACGCTGGAGAAACTCGACGACAGCCTGCTCGAAGCCGCGGCCGACCTCGGCGCAAAGCCTTTCGCGGCTTTCCTCACCGTCACCCTGCCGCTGTCGCTGCCCGGCATCGTCGCCGGCTGCCTCCTCGTATTCATCCCGGCCGTCGGCGAGTTCGTGATCCCCGACCTGCTGGGCGGCACCGAGACACTGATGATCGGCAAGGTCCTGTGGGACGAGTTCTTCACCAACGGCGACTGGCCGCTCGCCTCGGCGGTCGCGGTCTGCCTGCTGGTGCTGCTGGTCGGGCCGATCGCGATCTTCCAGCGCAACCAGGCGCGCAGCCTGGAGCGGCGCACGTGACGAGCGTCGCGTGATCGGGCGCGCCCGCTTCGCCTTCGGCATGCTGGCTTTCGGCTATGCCTTCCTCTACCTGCCGATCGCGCTGGTGATCGTCTATTCGTTCAACGAATCGCGTCTCGTCACCGTCTGGTCGGGCTTCTCCCTGAAATGGTGGCAGGCGCTGTTCGCCAACGAGGCGATGCTCGACGCCGCCTGGCTGTCGCTGCGCATCGCGCTGGTGAGCGCGACCGGCGCCGCGTTGCTGGGGCTTGCCGCCGGCTATGCGCTTGTGCGCGCACCGCGCTTCCCCGGCCGCACGCTGTTCGGCAGTCTCGTGGTGGCGCCCATGGTGATGCCCGAAGTGGTGATGGGCATCTCGATGCTGCTGCTGTTCGTGGGCTCGGAGAGACTCTTCAGCGGACCGGACCGCGGCTTCCTCACCATCGCCATCGCCCACACGACGTTCTCGATCGCCTTCGTGGCCATCGTCGTGCAGGCCCGCCTCGCCGATTTCGACCGCGCGCTGGAAGAAGCGGCGATGGACCTCGGCGCCACGCCCTGGGTGACCTTCCGCACCATCACCCTTCCGTTGATCGCCCCGGCCGTCGGCTCGGGCTGGCTGCTGGCCTTCACCTTGTCGCTGGACGACCTGATCCTGACCCAGTTCGTCGCCGGGGCGCAGTCGCAAACGCTGCCGATGCGCGTCTATTCCAGCGTCCGTCTCGGCGTCGACCCCCAGATCAACGTGCTCGCGACAATCGTCGTGACGGTCGCGGCCTGTGCACTGATCCTGTCCGGCTGGCTGACGCGGCGGAAAGTTTGAGCTAAGAATCCCCGGTCAGGGAGGAAAAAATGCTGCGCTCCGGAACGTCCAAGGCATCGCGTCGTAATGTACTGAAGGGGGTCGGTATGGCCACTGTCGGTGCGTCTCTGGGGGCCTCGCTGCCGCCCGTCGGGTCCGCTCTGGCACAGGGCGCGCCGGCAGCCGCCAAGGGGCCGAAGCTGCTCGAGATGGAGGGCAAGGCCAAGCTCGCGGTGCTCGGCGACAAGCCGCTCGTCGCCGAGACGCAGGCCGAGCTGCTCGACGACAACGTCACCCCGACCAACAAGCTCTTCATCCGCAACAACGGACAGGTTCCGGACGTCACGGGCGATCCCAAGGCGTGGAAGGTCAAGATCGACGGCGAGGTCAACACGCCGCTCGAGATCACCGTCGGCGACCTCATGAGCAAGTTCCCCGCCGTCACCTATCAGCTCATGCTGGAATGCGGCGGCAACGGCCGCTCCTTCTTCTCGCCCGATGCCCGCGGCAACCAGTGGACCAATGGTGGCGCGGGCTGCCCGATGTGGACCGGCGTGCGCCTCGCCGACGTGCTGAAGTCGGCTGGCCTGAAATCCTCGGCGGTCTATATCGGCAGCTACGGCGCCGATCCGACGCTGGCCGGCGACACCGACAAGCCCAGCATCTCGCGCGGCGTGCCGATCGCCAAGGCAATGGAGGAGCACTCGCTGATCGCCTTCAAGCTCAACGGCCAGGACATGCCGCTGATCCATGGCGCGCCGGTCCGCCTCGTCATCCCGGGCTGGCCCGCTTCGGTTTCGACCAAGTGGCTCAACCGCATCTGGGTGCGCGACAAGGAGCATGACGGTCCCGGCATGGGCGGCTTCTCCTATCGCGTGCCGAAGACGCCGATCGTGCCCGGCAGCAAGGGCAACGAGAAGGACATGGCGATCCTGGAATCGATGCCGGTCCGCTCAGTCATCACCTTCCCGGCCGACGGTTCGAAGCTCACCTCGCGCAAGCTCGACCTGCGTGGCCATGCCTGGGCCGGCGACTTCGACATCAAGACCGTCGACATCTCGACCGACTACGGCGTCACCTGGAAGCCGGCCAAGGTCGATGCGCCGGCCAACAAGTATGCCTGGCAGAACTTCAGCGCGTCGATCGAGCTGCCGACCACGGGCTATTACGAAGTGTGGGCCAAGGCGACGGACAGCAAGGGCGTGACCCAGCCCTTCCAGGCCGCCAACTGGAATCCGCAGGGCTACGGCGCCAACCCGATCAACCGCATCCGGGTGCTCGTCGAATCTTGAGCCAGATCAACATCATCCACGCCGCCGTCATCGGCCTGACGGCGACGTTCCTGTTGCTCGCCTTCGACCGCGCCGGTGAACTGCGCAAGGACCAGTACGTCCATGTGCCGCCGGCGCCCAAGGTCGCGGCGGCGGCCGTCGATCCCGACAAGGGCAAGCCGCCACCGCACAACGACAAGGTCGAGGACCTGCCCGAGGGCAAGAACCGCGAGCTGACGTTCTACACGTGCACGGCCTGCCACGGCGTGGCGCTGATCAAGGCCCAGGGCCTGACGCGCGAACTGTGGGACTCGACCCTCGACCTGATGGTCGAGAAGCACCGCATGCCGCCGATCAAGGCCGAGGAACGGGTCGAGATCCTCGACTATCTCGCCGAGCACTTCCCGCCCCGCCGCAAGGGCCGCGGAGCGGATAATCCTTTCCTGAAATAGTCAGCGCATGGCTCTGGCCCACTTCTCCGACCAGACGTGCAGCGGCAGGAACAGCTTCAGCAGTTCGTTGCCAAGATCCGTGAGGCGGTAGCCAACCGCCTCGTCGAGTTCGACCAGCTTCGCCTCGCGCAGTTCCGCGAGCCGCGTGTTCACGATGGTAGGGCTGGCGCCGATCAGGTCCTGCAGTTCGCGGAAGCGACGCGGCTCATCGCGCAGCTCCCATACGATACGCAGGGTCCAGCGCCTTCCCAGCAGGTCGAGCAGCGCCATGATGGGGCGGCCGGAGGTCGAGCCGCGCACGCGCTTCACCATCTATTTCACTCCATTACTACATTTTCTGTAGCGATTCCGAATTGCCATTGCTACTGAATATGTAGCACCACCATCGGAGACCAGCCATGCCCCGCATTGCCCCCGCCGAGGCTCCCTACCCGCCGCAGATTGCCGCTGCGCTCGAACGCATCATGCCCGCGGGCGTGGCGCCGCTGGTCCTGTTCCGGACGATGGCGCGCAACCCGCGCGTCTTCGAGAGGATGTTTGCCGGCGGCCTGCTCGACAGGGGCGCGCTCTCGCTGCGCCAGCGCGAGGTCGTGATCGGCCGCACGACGGCGAAGCTCGGCGCCGAATACGAATGGGGCGTCCACATCGCCTTCTTCGCGGAAAAGGTCGGCTTCGACGCGGACACGATCGCGGCGACCGTCCACGGTCCGGCCGATGCACCCTGCTGGTCGGCCGACGAGCAGGCTCTGCTGGCCGCCGTGGACGAACTCGTCGACGGCCGCACCATTGGCGACGAAATCTGGTTGAGGCTCGCCGCGCATTTCGACGAGACCCAGATCCTCGAAGTGATCGCGCTCGCGGGCTACTACCACACGATCAGCTTCCTCTGCCGCGCGCTCGACCTGCCCCTGGAGTCCTATGGCGTGCGTTTCCCGGCCGTTCCTCGCCACGCCTAGATCCCGGGTTTCATTTTCCGCCATTCCGTGATCGGATTGCCGGAACATGCCCGAGATCGACTTCCGGAACGTCCGCGCCACCTATCAGAGCTGGGGAGAAGGCCCACCCTTGCTCCTGCTTCATTCCGGCGGCGGCTCGGGGGCGCAGTGGAGCCGGATCGCCAAGACACTGGCCCCGGAACGCCTGTCGATCGCGCCCGACCTGCTGGGTTTCGGCGCGACCGGATCGTGGCCCGAAGCGGGCGCCCTGACGCACGACCTGCAGGCCGATCTGGTGGCACAGGTCATCGCGGCCAACACGGACCGGCCCGTCGATGTCGTCGGCCATTCCTATGGCGGCGCAACGGCAGTGCGGCTGGCGATGAACCATCGCGACAGGGTCCGCTCGCTCGTGCTGATCGAGCCGATCCTGGCCAACCTGCTGCGCGAAGCGGACGACGTCCTCTTTCCCGAGAGCATTGCCGTCGCGAAGGAGTTCATCGCGAACGTCGATCAGGGAAAGCCTGCGCTGGGTTGGGAAATATTCCTCGACAGCCGCAACGGGCCCGGCACCTGGGCGCGCATTTCCGACGAGCAGCGCGATCAGTTCGTGGCGCGGGCGGACTCGGCTCGGGACGCTTTCCTGTCGAACCTGGCGAACGTCACGAGCTTCGCGGACTGCCGCTCTCTCGACGTTCCCATGACGATCGTCTGTGGCGCAAAGACCTCCGCGCCCGACCGGCGCACGACCGAGCTGCTGAAGGACTGCGCCGACGGCGCGACCTATGTCGTGATCGAGGGCGCCGGCCACATGTCGCCGCTCACGCATTCCGCGGATGTCACGTCGATCATCCGCGAGCATCTCCAGCGAGTCGATGCCGTCTGATTATCTCTTCATGAGACGGTCGATCGTCAGGATCAGCAGGCCGAAGACGAGGCCCCAGAAGGCCGAGCCGACACCCATCAGGGTGACGCCCGAGACGGTGACGGCCAGCGTCCCCGCCGCCGCGAGACGGTCCTGGTCGCCCGCCAGGGCGATGCCCAGGGCGCCGGCCATTGAACCCAGCAGCGCCGTGCCCGCTACGGTGGCCAGCAGCGCCGGCGGCAGGGCGCCGAACAGGCCGACCAGCGAGGCACCGAACAACGCGATCAGTCCCCAGAACAGGGCGTAGAACGGCCCTGCCTTCCAGCGCTGCGCCGGATCGGGATGCGCGTCGGGCCCGGTGCACAGCGCCGCCGAGATCGCGGCGAGGTTCGAAGTGTGGGCGCCGAGGAACGCCGTGCCCAGCGACGCCGCGCCCGTCACCGCGAGGATGGGCTGCGTCGGCGGTTGGTAGCCCGAGCCGCGCAGCACCGCGAACCCCGGCAGGTTCTGCGACGCCATCGTCACGAGATAGAGCGGCACGCCGAGGCCGATCAGCGTCGCCACATCCCAGGCAGGCGCGGTGAGCACCAGGGTCGAGATCCCGAGCGACGGCAGCGGCTTCACGAGGCCCAGCGACCAGGCCAGCAGCGCTCCCGCCACCAGCACGATCAGCGACGCGAGCGCGGGGAAGAAAACGCGTGCCACCAGGAACAGCGCGACGAGCGGCAGGACCAGCAGCGGCGCCGACGGCACATGCTCGACCATCGCCATCACGAGACGCAGCAGGATGCCGGCCAGCATGGCCGCCGCGATACTGCCGGGAATTTTCCCGATCAGCCGGCCGAGCGGCTTCACCGCCGCCGTGAGCAGGATCAGCAGCGCCGCAAGCACGAAGGCGCCGACGGCGGCGGCAAAACTCGGCACGCCGGAAGTCGAGGCGATCAGCGCCGCGCCCGGCGTCGACCAGGCGGTGATGATCGGCATGCGATAGCGGACGCTGAGCAGCAGCGCACTCGCCGCCGTCGCGAGGCCGAGCCCCGACACCCACGAGCTTGCCTGGTCGGGCGTGGCCCCCACGGCCTGCGCCGCCGCCAGCACGACGGGCAAGGTGCCGCCCACGCCGGCAATCGTCGCGACCAGCGCGGCGGCCGCGACCGAGATGAGGCCGCCGGCCTTCAAGAGCGCACGCCTGCTGAGACCAGCCTGGTTGTCATCCCGAGCGAAGCGAAGGACCCTTCGCGGCAGCGATCAAGGGTCCCGCGCCTGCGGCTCGGGATGACAAACTTCGTCAACCGCCCGCCGTGCGCCCGCTCATGCATTCGCGCGCTCGACCATTGCCTGCAGCAGGATCTGCGCGCCCGCACCGACGTCGCCCTTGCTCGCGTCCTCGATCTCGTTGTGGCTGACGCCGTCCTTGCAGGGCACGAAGACCATCGCCGTCGGCGCGACGCGGTTGACGTAGCAGGCGTCGTGGCCGGCGCCGCTCACGATGTCCATGTGCGGATAGCCCGCCTGCTCGGCGCCGCGGCGCACCGCGTCGACCAGCTCCTTCGCGAAGGGCGAAGGCGGAAAATACCAGATCTGCTCGATCTTCACCTCGAGCCCATGGCGCCTGGCGATGTCGGCCGCGGCGGCGCGCATCTCGGCGTCCATCTTCGTCAACTCGGCATCGTCGGGATGACGGAAGTCGACCGTCATGAAGACGCGGCCCGGGATGGTGTTGCGTGCCTGCGGCAGGCTGTCGATCACGCCGACGGTCGAGCGCCCGTTCGGCCGGTTGCCGATGGTGCGCGCCGCCACGATCAGCTCGGCGGCGCCGACCAGCGCGTCGCGGCGGCCTTCCATCGGTGTCGTGCCGGCATGGCTCTCCATGCCCGTCCAGTTGATCTCGTACCAGCGCTGGCCCTGCGCGCCCGTGACCACGCCGATCGTCTTCTTCTCACGCTCCAGGATCGGCCCCTGCTCGATATGCGCCTCGAAGAAGGCGCCGATCGGCCGGCCGCCCACCGGCTCCTTGCCGTCATAACCGATCTGCTTCAGCGCCTCGCCGAAGGTGACGCCGTCGCGATCCTTGATCGACAGCGCATGTTCCAGCGTGAAGGCGCCGCCGAACACGCCCGACGCCACCATCGCCGGCGCAAAGCGGCAGCCTTCCTCGTTGGTCCACACGGCAACTTCGATGGGAGCCTCGGTGACGTAGTTGGAATCGTGCAGCACGCGCAGCACCTCCAGCCCCGCCATCACGCCATAGGCGCCGTCGAACTTGCCGCCGGTCGGCTGGGTGTCGAGATGGGAGCCGGTCATCACCGGCGGCTTGGCCGGATCGCGCCCTTCGCGGCGCGCAAAGACATTACCGAGCTGGTCGACCTTGATGGTGCAGCCCGCATCCTTCGCCCAGCGCACGAAAAGGTCGCGTCCCTGCCGGTCGAGATCGGTCAGCGCGATGCGGCAGACGCCACCTTTCTCCGTGCCGCCAATCTGGCCCAGCTCCATCAGGCTCGACCAGAGCCGGTCGTGATCTACGCGGAGATTGGGGCGGTCGCTGGCGGTCATTGGCTACGGACTCCGGATCGGGACAAGCCGCGACCATAGCAAATGCCAGCCAGCGAAACGAAGCGCTTGAGCGTGCCTGCGTCGTCTTGCATGGGTTAGGTCCAGGAGGAATTTCATCACATGCTTCCGCTGTCCGACACGCTCGTTCTCGATCTCACGCAGGTCATCGCCGGCCCGACTGCCGGCCAGATCCTGGGCGACATGGGCGCCGACGTGATCAAGGTCGAGCCGCTGAACGGCGAGCATTTCCGGCCGCATTTCGGCGGCGCCTGGGTGCCGTCGATGAACCGCAACAAGCGCGGCCTCGCGATCGACCTGCGCAGCGAGGGCGGCAAGGACGTGCTGATGCGCCTCGTCAAGAAGGCCGACGTGTTCATGGAGGCCTTCACGCCGGGCGTGATCGACAAATTGGGCTTCGGCTGGGACACGGTGTCCAAGGTCAATCCGCAGGCCATCTACGCCTCGATCTCCGGCTACGGCCAGACCGGCCCCTACTCGCCGCGCGCCGGCTACGATCCCTGCATCCAGGCCGAGATCGGCTTGATGGATGCGACCGGCCCTTACCAGGGCGAGATGTGCCGTGTCGGCACGGCGCCGATCGACTATTCGACCGGCCTCGCCTGCGCCGGCGGCATCGCCTTCGCGCTGCTGCACCGGATCAAGACCGGCAAGGGCCAGCGTCTCGACCTCTCGCTGTTCGACGTCGGCATGCACATGATGAGCCACTGGATCACCAACCACGGGCTGACCGGCGAGAACCCGGAGCGCATGGGGACGTCGAACACGATCCTCTGCCCGCTGCGCGTTTTCCCGACGAAGACGCAGCCGGTGTTCGTGGCCGGCACCAACGACGCCTTCTGGCGCCTGCTCTGCACGGGGCTGGGCAAGCAGGACTGGCTGACCGACGAACGCTTCGCGACCAACGCCGGCCGAGTCGCCCATCGTGGCATCCTCGAAACGATGATCGAGGAGTATTTCCTGCAATACACCGCCGACGAGCTGCTCGAGCGTTTGATCCCTGCCGGCATGCCCTGCTCCGCCGCCTACAAGGTGAGCGACGTGATGGCGAGCGATCACGCCAGGGCGCGCGGCTCGGTGCTGGAGATCGACTATCCGGGCATCGGGCCGGTGAAGTCGGCCGCCAACCCGATCAAGCTCTCCGCCGCGCCGGTGGAGACGCGGCAGAAGTCGCCCGGAATCGGCGAGCACACGGTCGAGATCATGCGCGAGGTGGGCTATAGCGATGACGAGATCGCCGCCCTGAAGACGGCGAAGGCCATCGCCACGACCTGAGGTCCCGCCGTGAAGATCGTCTATTCCGAAAAGCACGCCCAGCACGATCCGCAGCACTTCGTGGTGCGGGGCACCAAACAGCGCAGCGCGGAGCAGCCCGAGCGCGCCACCCGCCTGCTGACGGCCGCCACGGAAGCGGGACACACGATCCTGCCTCCCGGCTCATACGGTCCGGCGCCGGCGGCCACCGTGCATACGCCGGAATATCTCGACTTCCTGCAGATCGCCGCCCGCGAATGGGCGAAGCTGCCGGGTGCGGGTCCGGAAGTGGTGCCCAACGTCCATCCGGCACGCGCCCATGCCTCCTACCCGAAAGCGCTCGCGGGCCGCGCCGGCTGGCATCAGGTCGACACAGGCTGCCCGATCGGGCCGCATACTTGGGAAGCGGCCCTCGCCGGTACCGAGGTCGCCGCGACCGTCGCCGACATGGTGCTGGCGGGCGAGAAGCACGCCTATGCGCTTTGCCGGCCGCCGGGGCACCATGCCTATGCCGACATGGCGGGCGGCTTCTGCTTCCTGAACAACACGGCGGTCGCGGCGCAACGCCTGCGCAGCCGGCACGAGCGCGTGGCGATCCTCGATGTCGACGTGCATCACGGCAACGGCACGCAGGGCATCTTCTACGAGCGCGACGACGTGTTCACCGTCTCGATCCACGCCGATCCCGACTATTACTATCCCTTTTTCTGGGGCCATGCGCACGAGCGCGGCACGGGCAAGGGAGAAGGCTTCAATCTCAACCTGCCCCTGCCGCTGGGCTCGCCCGACGCGCCATGGCTCGAGGCCGGCGACAAGGCGCTGACGCGCATCAAGGAGTTCCAGCCCACGGCACTGGTCGTGGCCCTGGGCCTCGACGCCAGCGAGAGCGATCCGCTACAGGGCCTGAAGGTCACGGGCGCAGGCTTCCACGCCATGGCGGAGAAGATCGCGCGCATGGGCCTGCCGACGGTGCTGGTCCAGGAAGGCGGCTATCTCGGCGACGATCTCGGCCGCAACCTCGTGCAATTCCTGGCAGGCTTCGAGAAGGGACGCGGCGCCTGACGCTTCACGTCAGTCCCCGCCATTCCCGCCGACGACGTAGACGGTGAGCTTCTCGGGCAGCGTGTCGTGTGCCACCTCGATGGTGCGACGGTCGGGCCAGATGAAGACGGCGTCCTGGTCCTGCATCAGTTCCTCGAAACGCGCGACCTGGCCGCGTCCCCAATAGTGCATCGGCAGCACGATGCGCGGCTGGATCTGGCGGACGACCTCGACCATCACCGGCAGACCGACCGTGTAGGCACCGTCGATCGGCACCATCAGCACGTCGATGCGGCCGAGTTCGTCGAGATGATCCTTGGTCAGCCGGTGATGCAGGTGGCCGAGATGGGCGATGCAGAGATCGCCGATGGTGAAGGTGAAGATCGAGTTGCCGTTGATGCGCGCCGAGCCGCCGCCCCAGTCGCGGGCATTGGTCGGCAGGTTCGCCACCTTGAGATCCTTGAGCGCAACGTCGTGACGCGCCTCGGTCTCGCCGTTCTCGCTCGGCCAGCCACGCAACACGTAGGTGATCCCCTCCTCGGGCGTGTCGGTGTAGTGCGTCGAATGCGCGTTGTTCATCGTCACGATGTCGGGCTTGCGGCCGAAACCGTTCAGCCCGTTGTAGTCGGTGATGGCACGCACGCCCTGCGGCGTATCGATCTCGAAGCTGGAATGACCGAGGAACGTGATGATCGCGCGGCTCGCTGCGTCCGCCGCCATCTGCGCCCCGTCGAGCGAAGCCATCTGCACGCCGCGTACCTGCAGGGTGGGGCCGAGCTCGACCAGGTTCTTGGAGCAGCGCGCCAGGGCCGGTCCCGCCATCAGGGCGAATGCGGTGGCACACAGGGCGACGAGGGACAGGCGCAGGGTCATGGAGCCTCCGAGGCAGGCGTGCAGCTTCCCCCCAGATGCACTCGATATGCCAGCACTGACTCCCGTTGACTCCCGGTTTTGAGGTAATTAGAACAAAAGAAGAACATTTAATTCCATCAGCCTGCGAGGGGGCGATGCCGGTCATTTCCCCGAGTGCCTTTTCTTCCCCTGTTTCCCGGGCCGTTGCGGCCAACGATGCGGCCGCGTCGGTGCCGGCGGTCCTGCGCGAGAAAGTGCGCCGGCTCGAGAGGGCCAACAGCGCCCAGAGAAGAGGCCGGGCCGCCTCGGTGAAGCTGGGAATTCCCGCCATCGACGCCCTGCTGCCCGAAGGCGGGCTGCTGACCGGCGCCCTGCACGAGATCGAGGCCGGCCCCGGCCCTTCCGGTCGCGTGGCTCCGCACGACGGTGCTGCCATGGGTTTCGCCGCCCATCTTCTCGGCCGCTTCGGACCGGGCACGATCCTGTGGTGTCGCCATGCCTCGGGGCCCTCCGATGCCACACCCTACGCGCCGGCCTTGTCGTCCTGGTTCGATCCGGCGCGCCTGCTGATGGTCATGTCGCGACGCGACGAGGATCTCTTCTGGGCGATGGAAGAAGGGCTGCGCTGCCCCGGCATCGCCGCCGTGCTGGGCGAGACGCGCGCGGCCGATCCCACGGCCGGCCGCCGCCTGTCTCTCGCCGCCGAAAAGAATGGCGTCCCCGCCCTGCTGCTGCGCGCGCAGCCCGGACAGCCGCAAAGCGTGTGCGCGACGCGCTGGCGGATCATCTCCGCTCCCTCGGCCTCGACGCCGGGCCTCACCGACGTCGGCGCCGCCCGCTGGCGCGTGGAGTTGCGGCGCAACCGTTTCGGCACGCCGTCCGCCGACGAAATCCCGTCCTGGCTCGTGGAGTGGAACGATGAAACGCATTGTCTCGCTGTGGTTCCCCAAGCTCTCCACGGACCGGCTGGCGCGCGCTTCGAAGAAAGACTGGTCGGATAGGGCCGCCGCCACCGTCGCATGGCACGACGGCTGCCCGCGTCTCGTCGCCCTCAACCCTCATGCCCGGGCCGCCGGCCTCCGGCCGCGCATGCGGCTGGCCGATGCCCGCGCGCTCCTGCCCGATCTCGTCACGCAGGCGGGCGAACCGCAGGCCGACCTTCGCCTGATCGAGGCGATCGCAGGCTGGTGCGATCGCTACACGCCCTGGGTGGCGATCGATCCTCTGGGCGGCGCGCTCGCCCCGGACATCGAAACGGCCTGCAGCGTCGGCGGGTTCGGCGGCGATGCCGGCCTGCTGCTCGACGTGACCGGCTGCACGCATCTCTTCGGTGAGGGCGATGCCGGCGAACGGGCGTTGCTGGCCGACCTGGTCACGCGTCTGGCCCGCCGCGATCTTTCCTGCCGCGCTGCGATGGCCGATACGGCCGGCGCCGCCTGGGCGCTGGCGCGCTTTGCAGAACGCCAGGCCGATCTCTTCTGCCCCTCGCGCGGCCAGCGCGATGCACTCGCCCCCTTGCCGGTCGAGGGATTGCGCCTCGATCCACCGATCCTGGAAACCCTCCTGAAGCTCGGCCTGCGCCGCATCGGCGATCTCTACCCCATGCCGCGCGGGCCGCTCGTCCGCCGCTTTGGCGACCATCCGGTGCGCCGTATAGACCAGGCACTGGGCAGGCTCGACGAGCCGATCGAGCCGCGTCGCCTGCCGCCCGCTTTCCGCACGCGCCTCGCCTTCGCCGAGCCGATCGGCCGGGCCGAGGATATCGCCGCCGCGACCAGTCGACTTCTGGCAGCGCTGTGCCGACAATTCGAGCAGGCTGGCGTCGGCGCGCGCCAGCTCGAGATCGCGCTCTACCGCGTCGACGGTTCGGTGGACCGCACCTCGATCGGCACCAGCCGGCCCAACCGCGACAACCCGAAGCTGATGAAGCTGTTCGAGGAGAGGCTGGGCGAACTCGATCCCGGATTCGGCGTCGAGTTGATGATCCTCTCCGCGCCCGAGGTCGAGACGTGGAGCGGCACGCAGGATGCGCTCCCGGACCAGGACTCGCCCGGCATCGCTTCGGGCCTGGATGGCACGATCGATCTGGCGGATCGCCTCGCGCTGCGCCTCGGTTCGGAGAATGTCGTGCGGCTGCTGACCCGCGACAGCCACCTTCCCGAGCGCGTCCAGATCGCGGCGCCCGTCTCTTCGAAGCCTGCCACCGAGGGAGCGTGGCGCCGGATCGCGAATCTCAAGAATGCCCGGCCGACGCGCCTGCTGCAGCGGCCTGAACTCGTCGAGGTCACCGCCTTCGTTCCCGACGATCCGCCTTCGGTGTTCCGCTGGCGCCGGCATGCCCATCGTATCGTGCGCGCCGACGGGCCAGAGCGGATCGCCGACGAATGGTGGCGACCGCGGCCCGACGGCAGCCGCCCGCCCGCCGGCACCCAGCCACCGGTGCGCGACTATTACCGCGTGGAGGACGACGACGGCGGCCGCTTCTGGCTGTTCCGCGACGGGCCCTATCAGCTCGCCGCCAACGGCCAGCCGACGGCGCGCTGGTTCCTCCACGGTTTCTGCGCCTGAGGTTTCAGACTCCTCTCCCCCGCTAGGGGGAGAGGTTGGGTGAGGGGGTTACACGCGGTCACCGACGCCCCCTCACCTAGCCTCTCCCCCTAGCGAGGGAGAGGAACATGAAAGAGCTGAGTAAAAGGGAAAGAGACATGAACAAGCGCGGCACCACGCTCACCATCCGCGGCCTCGACGTTGCGATCATCGAGCGCCTGAAGGTCCATGCGCGCGCCAAGGGCCGGTCGCTCGAAGCCGACCTGCGCGACCTGCTGACCTATGCGTCGGGCCAGCCGTTGGTGCTCGATCCGCTGGAAGAGGCCGACCGCATCGCCGCCATGACGCCGCTCGCCGCCGTGGCACACATGGGAGGTGGCAAGTGATCGTCGTCGTCGATCCCGGCGTCGCCATCAAATGGTTCGTCGAGGAGCCGCTGCGGCCGCAGGCGCGTTCGCTGCTGGCCAACCGGCACGAAGTGATCGCGCCCGATATCCTGATCGCGGGCGTCGCCGAGCTGGCATGGCAGAAAGCGACGCGGGGCGAGATCACGACCGATCAGGCCGAGCCGATCGTGCGCAACATCGCGCTGCCGTCGTTCATCTCGGCCTTCGTCGAATCCCCGAAGCTGCGCACACGTGCGCTCGCCATCGCGCTTCAGTGCGGCCGGCCGGTCCACGAGTGCTTCTACGCCGCCTGCGCCGAATCGGCGAAGGCGCCGCTGGTCAGCTCCGACGAGGAATTCCTGCACGCGCTGGAGAGCGAGGGGATCGGCGTGCGCACCCTGCCGCTCGCCCGCATCCACGAACTCACCGCGTCGTGAGCCATGGACTACGCCGAGCTGCAGGTCACGACCAACTACAGCTTCCTGCGCGGTGGCTCGCACCCGCAGGAGCTGGTCGAACGGGCGATCGAGCTTGGCCATGGCGCCATCGGCATCACCGACCGCAACACGCTGGCCGGCGTGGTGCGGGCATTCGCGGCCTCGCGCCACGAAGAGAGGCCGAAGGATCCCGAGCATGACAGGATCAGGCTACTCGTCGGCAGCCGCCTCGAAACGCGCGACGGTTACTCCCTGCTCGTCTATCCGACCGATCTCGAGGCCTACAAGCGACTGTCCCGCCTGCTGACCCTGGGCAACAGGCGCACCGGGAAAGGCCAGTGCGACATCGGCTTCGATGACCTCGCCGAGCATGCCGACGGTCTGCTGGCGATCGTGCTGCCGCCTCGCCGGCCGGAGGAGCCCGTCTTTCTCAGCCGAATGCAAAGGCTCGCGGCGCTGTTCGCCGGCCGCTGCTACCTCGCGGCCTCCATGCTTTATCGAGGGGACGATGCGCGCCGCCTCGCCCTGCTCGACGATCTTGCGAACCGCCATGGGATGAAGCTCGTCGCCACCAACGACGTGCACTATCACACATCCGAACGGCGGGCGCTGCAGGACGTCGTGACGGCCATTCGCCTCGGCTGCACCGTCGAAACACTGGGTTTCCGCCGTTTCGCCAGCGCGGAGCGGCACCTCAAGTCTCCCGCCGAGATGGCGCGCCTGTTCCGCCGTCATCCGCACGCCATCGCCGCCACCCAGGAGATCGTAAAGCGCTGCTCCTTCTCCCTGCGGCAGCTCACCTACCAGTACCCTGTCGTCTACGAAGGCGGCGAGACGCCCATGGACAAGCTCATCCGCCTGACCTGGGAAGGCGCGGACTGGCGCTATCCAGACGGCGTTCCGGAGAAAGTGAAAAGCACGATCCGAAAGGAATTCGCGCTCATCGATCACAAGAAGATCGCGCCCTACTTCCTGACGGTGCATGAGATCGTCATGCAGGCTCGGAAGCTCGGCATTCTCTGCCAGGGCCGTGGTTCGGCCGCCAATTCCGCCGTCTGCTACTGCCTTGGCATCACCTCGGTGAATCCCGATGAGACGGACGTCCTGTTCGAGCGCTTCCTGTCCAATGCCCGCGACGAGCCACCCGACATCGACGTCGATTTCGAGCACGAACGACGCGAGGAGATCATCCAGTGGATTTATGAGGAGAAGCATCGCTCGAAGGCTGCCCTGGCGGCCACAGTGATCTCCTTCAGGAGCCGCAGCGCCATTCGTGAAGTAGGCAAAGCGCTTGGTCTTTCACTCGACACGGTAGGCGTGATGGCTGACACGGTCTGGGGCATGGGATCGAGCGGTATAAAGGTCGAGCATGTGCGAGAGGCTGGCCTCGACCCGATGGATCCTCGCATCATGCTGGCCCTCGAACTCTCTTCGGCGCTGTGCGGCTTTCCTCGCCACCTTTCCCAGCATGTTGGTGGCTTCGTGCTGACCCAGGACCGGCTCGACGAGCTGGTGCCGATCCAGAATGCAGCGATGAAGGATCGCACCGTCGTCGAATGGGACAAGGACGATCTCGATGTACTGGAGATCTACAAGGTCGACGTGCTGGCGCTCGGCATGCTGACGGCGCTGCGCAAGAGCTTCGACCTCGTCGAGAAGCATTACGGAGAAAAGCTGAGCCTCGACATGCGGCCGGACGACAAGCACGTCTACGAGATGCTGTGCCGGGCGGATTCGGTCGGCGTCTTCCAAGTCGAGAGCCGGGCGCAGATGTCGATGCTGCCGCGCCTGAAGCCACGGGAATATTACGATCTCGTCGTCGAGGTGGCGATCGTGCGGCCGGGGCCCATCCAGGGCGGCATGGTTCATCCCTACCTGAAGAACCGGGCGAATCGCGACGCCGTCGTCTATCCCAAGCCTGAAATGAAGGCGGTCCTCGAACGCACGCTGGGCGTTCCGCTGTTCCAGGAACAGGCGATGCAGATCGCCATCGTGGGCGCCGGCTTCTCGCCGGAAGAAGCCGACAGGCTGCGTCGCGCCATGGCGACGTTCCGGCACAACGGCACCATCTACAAATTCAAGACGCCCTTCATCGAGGGCATGAAGAAGAATGGCTACGGAGAGGACTTCGCCGAACGCTGCTTCAAGCAGATCGAAGGCTTCGGCGAATACGGCTTCCCCGAAAGCCATGCCGCCAGCTTCGCCATCCTGGTCTACGCCTCGTCCTACGTGAAGCACTACTACCCGGAGGTCTTCGCCGCGGCGCTGCTAAACTCGCAGCCGATGGGGTTCTATGCGCCTGCCCAGCTGGTGCGCGATGCGCGGGAACATGACGTCGACGTGCGCCCGCCCGACATCAATGCCAGCGACCGAGACTGCACCCTGGAGCCGGGAAAGAACAATCGCTGCGCCCTACGCCTTGGCTTGTGCCAGGTGACGGGGCTTTCCAGGGAAGCGGCCAATCAACTGGTCGCGCGCCGCGGCGCCATGCCCTACCGAGATCCCGCCGACCTGTGGCGGCGCAGCGGCCTCACCAAGCGGCAGATCGTGGCGTTGGCCCGGGCCGACGCCTTTGCATCCATGGGACTGACGCGCCGTGACGTGTTGTGGGCGGTGCGCGGCTTCCCGGAGGGACAATTGCCGCTGCTCGACACGCAGCCGGAATCGCGCGACCTTGAGCCTCCCGTCACCCTGCCGAGGCTCACCCTCGGCGAGCAGGTGGTGGACGATTACAGCAGCTTCTCCCTCTCCCTGCGTTCGCATCCGATGGAACTGCTGCGCGCGACCTTCGCGGAGCATGGGTTTTCCAGCACCGAAGCCTTGAAGACGGCGAAGAATGGCGCGCTTCTCACCCTGGCCGGCCTCGTGCTGGTGAGACAAAGGCCGGGCACCGCCTCGGGCGTGGTGTTCGTCACGCTGGAAGACGAATTCGGCGTCGCCAACCTCGTGGTCTGGCCCAAGGTGTTCGAAGCCTATCGTCGCATCGTGATGGGGGCGCGACTGATGGGCGTGCGGGGCCGCATCCAGTGCGAGGGCGAAAAAGAATACAAGGTGATCCATCTCGTCGCCGACGAGGTGTGGGATCTCTCGGCCGATCTCGATTCGATCTCCGAGCTGGACCTGTTCCATCTGACCCATGGCCGGGGCGACGCCGTCCGTACGGATTCCGACGACCGGCGGGTGAAGACTCCGGAGGCCAACGCCACCCGTCACCGGTCGAGCCAGGGCGTTGCCGCCAAACCCGGTTACGACCGGAACCGTATCGCCCTCGACCGGCCGAAGATCAGGATCGCCTCACGCGACTTCCACTGAAGCCGCCGCCCCGTCCTACTTCGTCTCGATCAGGAACGAGAGCAGACGCCGCATCGTCGGCATCAGGAACAGCATGATCGGGAACGCGACTATCCACGACGCCATCCACGATTCCATCCAGCGGGCGACCATGCCCGGCTCGAGGCCGATGGCGCGGATCGTGGCGATCCCGGACACGAGGAAGGTCATCACGAAGGTCAGCGCCAGAGGCATGGCGATGTGCATCGTACGGGCGGGGAGTTTCTTCACGGCGGGCCGGACAATATGGTACGGGCTTAGACCTCGTCCATCCCCGTTGCGGAAGCCCTCCCATGTCCCTCGCCCTCCCGTTCCAGACCGCCAAGCAGCTCGCCGCTGCGGTCCGGAAGAAGAAGATCGGCTGCCTGGAACTGCTCGACCTCTATCTGAAGCGGGTCGAGGCCTATAATCCCGAACTCAACGCCATCATCGCGACCGACATCGAAGGCGCCCGCAAGCGCGCCAAGGCGGCCGACCGCGCGGTCAGGGCCGGCAAGAAGCTGGGACCCCTGCATGGCGTGCCGATGACCATCAAGGAATCCTTCGACGTCTCGGGCTTCCCCACGACCTGGGGCGATCCGGCCTTCAAGGACGAGGCCGTGACGCAGAATTCACTGGTCACGCAGCGCATGCTGGACGCCGGCGTCACCCTGTTCGGCAAGACCAACGTGCCGCTGAACCTCGCCGACTGGCAGAGCTACAACGAGGTCTACGGCTCGACCAACAATCCGTGGGATCTCGGCCGCACGCCGGGCGGCTCCTCGGGTGGGTCGGGGGCCGCGCTGGCCGCCGGCCTCACCGGCATCGAGGCCGGCAGCGACATCGGCGCCTCGATCCGCAATCCCGCCCACTATTGCGGCGTCTGGGGCCACAAGCCGAGCTGGGGCGTGGTCTCGCCCAAGGGCCATGCGCTGGCCGGCGCCGTGGCTTACGGCGACATCGGCGTGGTCGGTCCGCTGGCGCGCGGCGCCGAGGACCTCGAGATCGCGCTGACCGCGATGGCCGGACCCGACTCGATCGACGGCCGTGGCTGGACGCTCAGCCTGCCGCGCTCGAAGAAGACGAAGCTGCGCGACTTCAAGGTCGCGGTGCTGCTGACCGACCCCAATGCCGAGGTCGACGATTCGGTACAGGAGCAGATATCGAAGCTCGCCTCGTTCCTGGCCAAGAACAAGGTCAAGGTGAGCGACAAGGCGCGGCCGGCCATCGACACGGTCGAGCTGAACGACGTCTATATCCGCCTGCTGCGCGCGGCGACGTCGGCTCGCATGAGCGACGCGGTCTACGAGCAGGCCGTGAAGGACGCGGCCAGCCTGCCGGCCGACGACATGAGCTACTTCGCCCGGATGCAGCGCGGCAATTCGCTGCCGCACCGCACCTGGCTGCAGCTGAACGAGAAGCGCCACAAGATGCGCTGGGCCTGGGACGCCTTCTTCCAGGACTACGACCTGATGCTCTGCCCCGTCGCGGTGACAGCGGCCTTCCCGCACGACCAGGCGGGCCTGCGCCACAAGCGCACGATCATCGTGAACAACAAGCATGTGCCGGTGGTCGACCAGATCTTCTGGGCGGGCTACTCGGGCGTCACCTGGCTGCCCTCGACCGCCGCGCCGATCGGCCAGAGCAAGGACGGGCTGCCGATCGGCGTGCAGATCATCGGCCGGCAGTACGGCGACTACGAATGCATCCAGTTTGCCAAGCTGCTGGAGAAAGAATATCGCGGCTTCGAGCCGCCGCCGGCCTACAGCTGAACGCAGGAAGCAGAATGTCCAAGGATATGGATCTCAAGAAGCACATCCGCTCGATTCCCGACTTCCCCAAGCCGGGCATCCTCTTCTACGACATCTCGACCCTGCTCGCGCACCCCAAGGCCTGGCACACCACCATCGAGCGGCTGGCCGACCTGATCCGGCCGCACAAGCCCGATGTGCTGGCGGGGATCGAATCGCGCGGCTTCCTGCTGGCCGCGCCGCTCGCGCTGGCGCTGGGCACGGGCTTCGTGATGCTGCGCAAGAAGGGCAAACTGCCGGGCACGACCGTACGCCACACCTATGCGCTGGAGTACGGCACCGACACGATCGAGATCCAGCAGGATGCCGTACACAAGGGCGCGCGAGTCGTCCTTGTCGACGATCTTCTCGCGACGGGCGGCACGATGGCGGCCGCCGTGGAGCTGCTGGAAAGCGTCGGCGCCGTGGTCCCGACGGCCGCCTGCATCATCGAACTCACCTTCCTCGAAGGCCGCAAGAAGCTGAAGCCGCCGGTCGAAACGCTGCTGCAGTACGACAGCTAGACCGCACGCACGGCCTCCCGCCCCGCCGCCAAACCGGCTAGCATGGCGGCGGGAGGAACCAGATGTTCTCAGTATCCGCGTGCTTCTCCGAAACCTATGCGGAGGCACGCCCCAAATTCTGTGCAACCGCGGCCGAGGCTGGCGGCGCCCTTCGCTCATGGCTCAACCCGAAGGCGCTCGGCCCCAACGGGGAGAGGCTCTTCCTGGATACGGCGCGCTTCGGCGCGGCCGATGCCGAGAACATGCTCGTGCTGATCGCGGGAACGCACGGCGTCGAGGGCCATTGCGGCTCCGGCGCCGAGATTGCGTGGCTGAAGTCGGGCGGTCCGGCGAAGCTGCCAGCGAACACCGGCGCGCTTCTGATCCATGCCCTCAACCCCTATGGCTTCGCGTGGACGCGGCGCGTCACCGAGGACAATGTCGACCTCAACCGCAACTTCGTTGACCATGACAAAGGCTATCCCAACAACGACGGCTATCTGGCCATCGCCGACGCCGTGCTGCCCAGAACCTGGGATGACGCCAGCAAGGCCGAGACCGAGCGCGTGTTCGCGGCCTATGCCCAGAAGCACGGCGCGTTCGGCCTGCAGGGCGCGATCAGCGGCGGCCAGTACACCCATCCCGACGGCATCTTCTTCGGCGGCAACGCGCCGACCTGGAGCAACCGCACCGTGCGCGCCGTCGCGCGCGAGGAGCTGTCGCGGGCCAGGCGCGTCGGCATCATCGATTTCCATACCGGGCTCGGCCCGTTCGGCCACGGCGAACTGATCTGCGCGGTCTCGCCCGCCGCCAAGTCTTTTGCGCGCGCCAAGGCCTGGTACGGCGACGAGATGACCTCGCCCGAAGGCGGCACCTCGACCTCGGCGGTCGTGGTCGGCGTCATGACAGATGCCTTCCCGCAGGAACTGCCGGATGCCGAAGTCACGCCCGTCGCGCTGGAATACGGCACCTACACGGTGCCCGAGGTGTTGACCGCCGTGCGTGGCGACAACTGGGTGCATCATCGCGGCGATCTCGGCTCGGGGCAGGGCCGTGCGCTCAAGGCCGACATGAAGGAGCGCTTCTTTCCCGCCGGCGACAAGTGGCGGGAGATGGTGTGGACGCGTGCCGAGCAGACGATCGGCTGGGCGCTGAAGGGGATGGCCGGGGGATGAGCCTCGCCGAGCCGAGCGGGGACACGGCGAGGCTGCGACTGCAGAAGGTCCTGCAGCAGACACCGCTGTTCGCCGACCTCGATGCCGAAGCCCTGAAACGCGTCGAGCACGAGCTGACACTGCTGGTGCTTCCGGGCGGCGCATCGCTGTTCCGCGCGGGCGAACCCGCCGATGCCGTCTACGTCGTCACCAGCGGCTGCCTCGGCGTCTTCCGCCACGAAGAGGAAAGCGAGGCACGCGAGCCGTTGCTGATCGCCGAGGTCCCTCCGGGCAACTTGGTCGGCGAGATGTCGCTCCTGTCGCAGGGCAAGCGCACGCGCAGCGTGGCGGCGCTGCGCGACAGCGAAGTCTGGCGCCTGCCCCAGATCAGCTTCAACGCCCTCACCTCGCATCACCCCGAAGTGTTGCCGGCCCTGATGCGCAGCGTGGTCTCCCGCAATGCGGTCGACGCCGGCAAGCGCCGCCGCCAGCCGCGTACCTTCGCCATCCTGCCAAGTGGACCCGACATCCCGGCGGCCCGTTTCGCCGTCCTGCTGGCCAACGCGCTGGGACGCATCGGCACCCAGGTGCAGATGCTGGGATCGGAGTCCCTCGACCAGGAGCCGGAATGGTTCGCGCGCTGCGAGATGGAATCCTCGTTCGTTCTGTATCGTGCCGATCCGACGCTGACGCCCTGGACCGAACTGTGCCTTCGCCAGGCCGATTGCCTCGTCGTGATCCGCAATGCCGACAACGACCATCCGACCAGGGTTCCGTTCGAGATCGAGACGGCACAGAGCGGCGCGGTGTTCCACCGCCGCCGCGAACTGGTGTTGCTGCACGAAGGCCAGGATCCCCGCGCCGGCTCGACCGCTCCCCTGCTGGCGGGCGGCCTCTACGGCAATCACCATCATGTCCGGCTCGACATCCATGCCGACGTCGACCGGCTGGCACGCCTGCTGACCGGCCATGCGGTGGGCGTGGTCATGGCCGGTGGCGGGGCGCGCGCCTTCACGCATATCGGCGTGGTCAAGGCGCTGCGCCAGTGTGGCGTGCCGATCGACCTCGTGGGCGGAACCAGCATGGGTGCCATCGTCGCGGCAGGCGTGGCCTCGCGCTGGAACGACGAAGAGCTCGATGTGCGATTCCGCCGGGCCTTCGTCGACAACAATCCGCTCAGCGACTACACGGTGCCGCTGATCTCCCTTTTCGCCGGCCGCCGCGTCACGCGCCTCCTGCGCATGGCGTTCGGCGAGAAGGACATCGAGGACCTGATCCTTCCCTACTATTGCATGACCGCCAACCTCACCACGTCCAAGGCCGACATCCACACCGTCGGGCGGCTGTGGCGGTGGCTGCGGGCGTCGGTCTCCATCCCGGGCGTGATGCCACCCTTCAACGAGGCAGGCGAAGTGCATGTCGACGGCGGCGTGATCGACAATTTCCCGGTGCGCGCCATGCAGCGCCTCGGCCGCGGCGTCACCGTCGGCGTCGACATCGACACCGGCGGGGCCCTGGCCGCCGGCGATGGCGTGATGGAACCCTGGTCGGCGTGGGAGTTCTTCAGCCGCCTCATCTGGAAGCGCAACGAGACCCTGCCCATCCCCTCGATCGTCCGCATCCTGCTGCGTTCGGCTCTGGTCGCGAGCACGTCGCGGGCCGCCGAGGATCGCGGCGCGGCCGAACTCCTGATCGTGCCGCCGATGACCCATATCGACCTGCTCGACTGGACGAGCTTCGACGCGGCGATCGAGCTCGGCTACCGGACGACCATGGAAGGTCTGGAGAAGGCCCGTACCCTGCCGGTGGGCGCACGGCTGTTCCTGTCGTAGGGCGACATCGCTTGACAGCGCGCCGACGGGCTTTTCTATTTTACCCCATGGTTAACAAGACAGAGCGCCGATGACCCAGGCAAGCGACCGGCTCGATGCGACCTTCTCGGCTCTCGCCGATCCGACCCGGCGGGCGATCCTGGCTCGCCTCGCCCTCGGCGAGACCTCGGTCGGAGACCTGGCCCAGCCCTTCGACATGTCCCTTCCGGCGATCTCCAAGCATCTCAAGGTGCTGGAACGCGCCGGCCTGATCGCCCGCGGCCGCGACGCCCAGCGCCGTCCCTGCCGCCTCGCCGCCGAACCGTTGCAGGAGGTCTCCGACTGGGTCTCGACCTACCGCCGCTTCTGGGAGCTGCGGCTCGACCGGCTGGAAGCCTATCTGCAGGAAGCGCAATCCGCCGTGCCGCCGTCGCCCCGGCAAAGGAAAAGAACCGATGCCCGCAAGCGCCGGTGACTCGCGCCTCCCGGCGCGCCGTGAATTCACCCTGAACCGCCTGCTGCCGGCGTCGCGCCCCGTGGTTTTCCGCGCCTTCGTCGAACCGGAATGCATGAAGCAATGGTGGGCGCCGCGCGGCTTCCACGTCCTCTCCTGTGCCCTCGACCTGCGCGAGGGCGGCGCCTGGCGCATGCGCATCCGGTCCGACGAGACCGGGGCGATCCAGACAGAGGTCGGCACCTGTCGCGAGATGTCGCACTATGTCCCGCAACTTCGAGCCAGGACGACGGAGGAACGATCGTGACCGACGACATATCCGCCCGGCATCTCTCCGTGCTGCACGATCTCAACCATCATTTCGTGCGGTCCGTCGCCGAGGCCGACGTCCAATGGTTCGACCGGCACCTCTCGCGGGATTTCCACAACACCAACCCCGATGGCACGCTGATCGACCGCGCGGCGTTCCTGGCGCAGATCGGTCGCGGCTCGCCGGTGACGGGGCTGCACGAGCATGACGTCAAGATCCGCCTGCTGGGCGACTTCGCGATCATCCATGCCCGAACCAGCTACACCAGGCCGGACGGCAACCCGGGCCGGGGCTGGTACACCGACGACTGGCAGTTGACGCCGGAGGGCTGGCGTTGCGTATCCGCTCACGTCAGCCGCTCCTGAACGCGCGCCCCGCATGTCCGTGACCCCGGCCGCCGATACCTCGCCGGCCGCGTGGCGCGTCGTCTTCGCGTGCTTCGTCTCCGCCGTGTTCGCCTGGGGCTTCGGCTTCTATGCGCACGGCATCTATCTCGTTGAGCTGCAGCGGGCCCATGGCTGGTCGACGGGCTTCATCTCGTCGGTCGTCACCGCGCACTATGTTCTAGGCGCCTTCCTGCTGCCGCGCATCGCGGAGGCGATCGGCCGCTTCGGTCCGAGGACCGTGTTCCTGGCGGGCCTCTCGATCACCACTTCGGCGCTGCTGTTGCTGCCATCGGTCACGGAGCCCTGGCAGCTGGTCGCGCTCTACGTCGTCATGGCGCCGGGCTGGAACGCGACCAGCGTCGCGCCGATCGCCGCCACCGTCGGACAGTGGTTCGACCGCAAGCGCGGGCTCGCCCTCAACCTCGCCCTGAGCGGCGCCACGGTTGCCGGCCTCGCGGTCACTCCAGTCCTGCTCGCGGCGATTCCGGCGCTCGGGTTCGCCAGGGCGGAGCGGCTTCTCGTGCTGATCGGCATCGTCATCGCCGCCGGTACCGTCGCCCTGTTCGTGCGCAGGGGCCCGCTGTCGCCCAAGACGTCGGCTGTACGGCCTAAACGTCTGGCGCCGCTGCGGCAGTGGCATTTCTGGAGCATCTCTGCGCCCTTCGCCTTCGTGCTTCTGTCGCAGGTGGGATTCCTCACCCATCTCGTGCCGCTGGTGAGCGCCCGCGCCGAAAGCGGCGGCCCGGCGGTCGATCCCGCGCTGGCCGTCGGCATCAACGCCGTCATGGCACTGGTCGGCCGTCTCGTCCTCGGCCTCGTCATCGACCGGCTCGAACCCCGGCGCGCCTCGGCGATCTGCTTCCTTGTCCAGGTCGGGGCCATCGCGGTGCTGGCCACCGCGCACGCACCGCTGCTGGTCTACGGCGCCTGCGCCGTCTACGGGCTCTCGGTCGGCAACAACATCACCCTGTCGCCGATGATCGTGCAGCGCGAATACACACTCGACCAGTTCCCGGCGATCGTCGCGCTTTCCACCGCCGTCGTGCAGACCCTCTATGCCTTCGGGCCGGGCCTGCTCGGCATCCTGCGCGACGCCTCCGGCGGCTACGGCCTGCCGCTGGTTGTCTGCATGGGCCTCAACCTCGCGGCGGCGGTGCTGATCCTGACGGGCGCGCGGCGGCGCCCCGCTATGACAGGAACTTCAGACCGTTGACGACCTTGTCGACGGCCTTGCGCGGCCCATGGACGCCGATGCCGACGAAATTCATCGCCTCGACCGGGGCCGCGGCCACGGCGGCGCGGTTGTCGGCATCGTTGGTCGTGGCGAACATCGGCTCGATGTAGATCGCCGGCACCAGCTCGCGGGAGAGCGCGCGCTGGTGGGTGCGCTGCAACTCCTCCAGCGTCGCGCCATAGACGAAGACCGGTTCGCGGATGAGCGCCGTGTAGGCCCGTCCGTTCGCATCGAGATACGGCTCACCCATCAGGTGGGCATGGGTTCCGGCGAGACCGCCGGCCAGGAAGGCCGCGACATTGGCCGTCTGCCAGGCCGCCAGGTCCTTGCGAAGCACGAGCGCTGTCTTGGTTTCGTAGATCATGACACCCATATGGGGCATGCTGCGAACCGCCGTCTTGAACATTCGTGCAATGAACGCCGACCAGATCCGCCTCGACCGACCGACCGCCGGCCTGCAGCGCCTGGCGGCGCGCTTCGGCGGGCATGCCTACGATCTGCATCGGCACGAGACCTACGGCATCGGTCTCACCCTCTATGGCGTACAGCAGTTCCACTATCGCGGCAGCCTGCGGGCCAGCCATGGCGGGCAGGTGCTGGTTCTGCATCCGGACGAACCGCATGACGGCCATGCCGGCGAGGGCGGCGCCTTCGCCTACCGTATGCTCTATCTAGACCCGGCGGCCGTCTCGGAAGCGCTCGACGGCGCCGGCCCGCCCTATATCGCCGACGCCGTCGCCCGCGACGAAGCCATGGCCAGCGCCGTCGCCGAGGCTTTCGTCGATTTCCCGCAGGCTCTCGAACCGCTGGCCGTCGACGCACTGGTCGGCCGCTTCGCCGATCTGCTGGCGCGGCGAAGCGACGGCCCTCCGCGCAGGCGCCGGGGCAGTGTGGCGCTGCGAGCGGCGACCCGGGCGCGCGACTTTCTGGTGGCGGAGGCTCACCGCGTCGTGGGGTCGGACGAACTCGAGCAGGTAAGCGGGCTCGACCGCTTCAGCCTGGCCCGCCATTTCCGCGCGGCCTTCGGCACCTCGCCGCATCGCTTCCAGGTCGGGCAGCGCCTGATGCACGTACAGGCGATGATCGCGGAGGGCACTGCCCTCTCGGAAGCCGCCGCCGCGGCGGGCTTTGCCGACCAGAGCCATCTCACGCGGCATTTCTCTGCCCGTTTCGGCGTGACTCCCGGCCGCTGGGCGAACCTGTCGCGACGAACCTAAAGTCGATACCGGCCGTCGGCGTCGAGCGACTCGCTCGACAGCCAGCCGCGCCGCAGGCCCGCCAGAATGCTCGTCATCATCGGCCGCAAGACCGGCGCCTGACAGGCATGGCGCATCGTGAGATCGCGGAGCCAGCCGAGCACCTGCCCCTCGGACTGGAACAGCGGCGTCACGAGGTGGCTGGCGCGCCGATAGAAATGGCTGGGCGGTCCTCGCCGCCGGGCAAAGAGGTTCATCGCCTCCGCAAGGTCGCCCGCTTCGGCGAGGCTGCGCCCGAGCGCATGGGCATCGAGCAGGCCGAGATTGGCGCCCTGCCCGAGCTGCGGACTGGTGCCGTGCGCGGCGTCGCCCATGAACAGGACCGGACCCTCGTTCCAGCGCGGCAGGGCGACGTGCCGGTAGGTCGCGCGGAAAAAGTCATCGGCCGCGACCGCGTACTCGATCGTCGGCCCGGCTTCCGGCCACAACCACAGCGCCTCGTCCCGCACGGATTCGAGATCGAGGGGAAGATGCGCGGCGAGATCGGCGGCAGGCAGGCTCCAGAACATCGTGAGCTTGTCCGGCGCCACCGGCAGGAGGCCCATCATGATCGTCGAGCCGGCAACCCGCTGGCGCAGGAGCCCGGCGGCGCCGAATGCCTGGCTATCCTGGACCGTCGTCCAGATGCAGCCCCACGGGTAGAGCGGTGCGCGCGACCCCGGCATCACGCGCTCGCGCAGGAGCGAGTGCGCACCATCGGCAACGATCAGCAGGTCGAACGGGCCATGGCGTCCTCCCTTCGTATCGGCGGCGACCGCCCGCGCACCGTCGCGAACGACGTCGACGATCTCGGTGTCGGTGACCAGGCGGGCACCCGACGCGAGCAGACGATGGTGCAGAAGGTCGAACAGGACCGACCGGTGGATGCCCAGTCCGAACGCCGCCGGGTGCAGGTCGCCATAGGCGAGGTCGAGAACGGGGCGTCCCTTCTGATTCTCGCCGAAGAGCCCGTCGATGCGCGCGCCCGCCGTCCGGGCGGCCTGTTCCAGCCCGAGAGCGCGCAGTACGGCGAGGCCGGTAGGCTGCAGCAGCAAGCCGGCGCCCACCGGTCGCGGCTCCCGGAAGCGCTCCAGCACGGTGACGCGGTGCCCCGCATCGGCCAGAAAGCTCGCGGCCGCCTGACCGGCGACGCCGCAACCCACGATACCGACCTCAAGGGACCTCAGCGCCATGCGGTCATCCTAGCCGGGAAACCGGTCCAACGAAAAAGGGTGGCCCGCGGGCCACCCTTCGATCTTTCGCGCCGCAGGGCCGCGGTCAGAGACCACCGTTTACGACCAGGCATTGGCCGCTGACATAGTCGCTGTCGGGGCTGCAGAACAGGTAGACCGAGCCCGCCGCTTCCTCGGGCAGGCCGCCACGGCCGAGCGGGATCATCTGGTTCATGGCGGCGATACGGCCGCCCTGGACGCCGATCTTCACCGTGCGGCCCTGGACCTCGATCTCGCCGGCCTCGCCCTGGGCAAGCGGCTTGGTGAGGCGCGTCTGGATGTAGCCGAAGGCCACGGCGTTGACGGTGACGTCGTAGCGGCCGAACTCCTTGGCCAGCGTCTTGGTGAGTCCGATGATGCCGGCCTTGCCCGCCGCGTAGTTCGACTGGCCGGCGTTGCCGTTGACGCCCGAGGTCGAGGAAATGTTCACGACCTTGCGGACGACGCGCTTGCCTTCGGCCCGCTCCTTCTCGACGGCGGTGCGGAAGTGCTGCTGGAAGGCACGCAGAACACGGAACGGCGCCGTCAGGTGGACGTCGAGGATCGCGTACCACTGCTCGTCGCTCATCTTCTGGATGACCGAGTCCCAGGTGTAGCCGGCATTGTTCACGACGACATGGCAGTCGCCGAACGCGTCGACCGCCGTCTTGACGATGCGATCGCCGAAGTCGGGCTTGGCGACGTCGCCGTTGCAGGCCACCGCCTTGCCGCCCATCCTGATGATCTCGGCGACCGTCTCCTGCGCCGGCGCATCGTCGATATCGTTGATCACGACGCTGGCGCCGTCGCGCACCAGACGCAACGCGATTTCCTTGCCGATGCCGCGTCCCGAACCGGTGACGATCGCCACCTTGCCATCCATCTGACCCATGTCGTTCTCCTGGAACCCTGACTTAATTCAGCGCGACCGTGGCAGAGCCCTGGAGCGTGTCCTGGCCGTTCTGGTTGGTGCACTTGACCTCGAGATCGACCAGCGTCTCGCCGTCCTTCTCGCGCTTGCCCGTGACCTTGCCGCTGACGGTGATGACGTCGCCGACCCAGGTGATCGAGGTGAAGCGCGTGCCGAGGCCGCGAACCTGCTTTTGCGGCACCCAGCTCGTCACCAGGCGGCCCAGGAAAGCCATCGACAGCATGCCGTGGGCGAACACGTCCTTGAAGCCGAACTTCTTCGCGAAGTCGATGTCGACATGGATCGGGTTATGGTCGCCCGAGCCGCCGCAATAGAGGGCGAGCTGGTGGCGGCTGACCGGCGGCAGTACCAGCGGCTTCAGTTCGTCGCCGACCTTCACGTCGGCAAATTTCGGAGCGGTCGTCATGATTGCCTCCCTCACTTCTTGCCTGCGTCGGGGTTGCGCACGACGGTGACGCCGCGGCCCTTGGCCAGCAGCTTGCCCGCCTGGTCCTTCATCTCCATCTCCTGGACGACGAACCAGAGCGCGCCGCCCTTCTTGTCGTAGATGTCGACGACCTTTTCCTGGCAGGTGACGACGTCGCCGACCACCACCGGCGCGAAATACTCGAAGTGCTGCTCGCCATGCAGGATCAGGCCGATATCGACGTTGAGCAGGCGCAGGAGCCCGCCTTTGTTGGGATCGTCGGCCTGCAGCGCGCGCAGGAAGGTGAGCGGCGCGGTGATGCCGCGGTAGCCCGCCGCCTTGGCTGCGACTTCATCCGAATAGATCGGATCTTCCTCGCCGATGGCCTTGCAGAACAGCTTGATCTTGCCTGCCTCTACGGCAGCGGTGAACGGCGCGAACTCATGGCCGATGAGCTTCTTGTCGAGCTCCATGAATGTCTCCTCCGGAACGTGTACAAAGAAAAGCCCTCTCCCCGACTGCCCATGAGCCAGAGAGAGGGCCTCGCGTTTCGTGACTACTCGTAGCGGCCGACGATGGCGACGCTCGAAATATTCTCGCGCGGCGCGCCGCCGAGATTGTGCGTCATGCCGATGCGCGGGTCCTTGAGCTGGCGGGGGCCGGCCTTGCCCTGGAGCTGCAGGTACATCTCGTAGAGCATGCGCAGGCCCGAGGCGCCGATCGGATGGCCGAAGCACTTGAGGCCGCCGTCGATCTGGCAGGGGATCGTGCCATCGGCGTCGTAGAAGCCGTCGAGCACGTCCTTCCAGCCCTTGCCGGTCTCGGAGATGTGCAGGTCCTCCATGGTCACGAGTTCGGTGACGGAGAAACAGTCATGGACCTCGAACATCGACACTTCGTCGCGCGGACTCTTGATCCCGGCCTCTTCGTAGGCCTTCTTCGCCGCGATGCGCGTGGTGTGGAAGTAGCTGCCGTCCCACGAATTGTGGCCCGACTCCGAGCCGTTCGAGACGGAGAGCTGCAGCGCCTTGACGCTGACGATGTCCTTCTTGCCGAGCGCCTTGGCGATCTCGGGCGTCGTGACGATGGCCGCGGCCGCACCGTCCGACACGCCGCAGCAGTCGAACAGGCCGAGCGGCGAGGCGATCATCGGCGCGTTGAGGATGGTTTCCATCTCGACGGCCTTCTGCAGATGGGCCTTCGGATTCTTGGCGCCGTTCTGGTGGCTCTTCCAGGAGACGTGGCCGATCGCCTTCTTGAGATCCTCGCCCGAGACGCCGTGCGCGGTCATGTAGGCGGTGGCGAGCTGGGCGAAGTTGCCCGGCGCCGTGCCGCTCGCGTTCCACAGGACCTGCAGCGGGCCGCCACGGCCGCCCGGCAGGCCGCCGTAGCCGGTGTCCTTGAGCTTCTCGACGCCGACGGCCAGCGCGAAATCGGCCGCGCCCGAGGCGACGGCGTAGCAGGCGCCGCGGAAGGCCTCGGTGCCCGAAGCGCACATGTTCTCGACATGCGTCACCGGGATATTCGGCAGGCGCAGCGTCGTCGACAGCGGGATGCCGGACTTGCCGACATGGACCTCGTCGATGGCGGTCGAGAACCAGGCTGCCTGGAGCTGGTTCTGGTCGATGCCCGCATCCTTCAGGCATTCCCTGTAGGCTTCGAGCATCAGCTCCTCGGCGCCGCTGTCCCAGCGTTCGCCGAACTTCGAGCAGCCCATGCCGAGAATAGCGACCTTGTCTTTGATACCACGAGCCATTGCAGGTCTCCTTGGTGATGGAAGTTGAACGTTGAACGCTTGAAAGACTGAACGCGATCTAGGCCGGAGCGGCCTTCCAGAAGTAGCGCTTGAAGCCGCCGCGCATGGTGTCGTTGTCTCGCATCCGGAAGGTCATGCGCATCTTGGCGCCGACCTTGACCTGATCCTTGTCGCTGTCGGTGAAGTCGGCCATGAAGCGGCCGCCCTCCGCGAAAGTGATCATGCCGTAATAACCCGGCGGATCCGGCGAATAGACCAGCGAATCGGCGGTGAACGACATCACCGAGCATTCGAGGCCGGCCATCGCGTAGGGATCCTGGCTGTCCATCGCGTGGCAGTTGGGATTGACGCAGACCTGGCTGCGCGGGAACTGGACGGTGCCGCAGACATTGCACTTGCCGCCGACCAGCCCGTAGAGCATGTCGCGCTTGCGCCACAGGACCGACAGCGCAGTCTTCTTGTCGAACTCCGCGCGCATGCCCTTGTCGATCGGCAGCATCTCGTTGAAGGCGAGGAACTTCATGTAGTTCTTCTCTTCCTTCCGGCGCGCCATCCAGCCCGACAGGCCCTTGCGCGGGGGAAGCTTGTCCTTCTCGGCCGTGACCTCGAACACCAGGATGTCGACGCCCTGGCCGAACGCCACCACCATGATCTTGTCGCCGGCCTTGGCGCCCTCGAGCGCATCGACCAGCATGACCAGCGCGTGGGCCGCCCCCGTGTCGCCGAGCGAAGCGCCCAGCAGGTCGCGCACGGCGCCTTCGCCGATGCCGACCATCTTGGCCATCTGCTTCGGCACCGCCGGCATCGGACTCGGCATGATGAAGTGCGTGATGTCGGTGTTCTTCAGCTTGGCCGCGGCCAATCCGGCCTTGATCGCGGGCGGCACGATCTTCGAGTAGCCCTCGTCACGGATCCAGCGCTCTTCCCAGCCATAGTCGAAGTCCGACTCGTCGCCGCGGAAGTGATCGACGAAATCCATCGACACGGAGTGATGGCCGACCAGCTTGGCGATCACGTTCTCGGTGCCGCACAGGAGCGCCGCGGCGCCGTCGCCATAGTTCAATTCGTTGGCCGATGCGACGCGGGCCATGCGCTTGTCGGCGGCGGTGACCAGGGTCGGTGCGCCCTCCTTCGAGGCATTGAGGCCGGCGATCAGCGCCGAGGTGCCCGCCTTGAGCGAGCCACCGATGTCGGTGGCCGAGAGGTTCTGCTCGACGTTCAGTGCCGTGCCGATCACGCCGGCGTTCTGGCGATCCTTGAACGGGTGCGTCGTCGAGGCGAAGTAGATGTTGCGGACGTCCTCGGCCTTGTGGCTGGTCAGGCAGTCGCGCGACGCCTCGACGGCCATCGTGATCGAGTCCTCGTCCCAGTTGGCCATCGAGCGCTCGCCCTTGGCGAGGCCGCGCAGGCCTGCGGCGAACCACTTGTTGGCGTCGTAGACGGCCTGACGGTTGAGACGAAGGCGCGGCACATAGGCGCCATAGGCCACGATTCCGACCATCGTTGTCTTCCTCCACCTGGTCCGACCGCAGTCGGTTCATGAACGATCGTTTATGACTTCGCTCTTAGCGCGCTCGCCCGGGCCGGGCGAGACGCTTTTGCACACGCCAGTCGCAACCGCGAAATTATCTTCCGATCTGCGGAACCCCACCGGACGGCGGCATTTCGCGGATGAGATTGCGATAGCCCGCCCCTTCGGGGATATGCAGGAACTTCTTGCCGTCCCTCGCTTCGACCCAGGGCTGGACGGTGACGATCTTGCGCACCTTCGCAGCGGCGATCGCGCCGGCAACCGTCTTTCCCTCCGCCAGCAGTTCCAGGTTCTTGGTCGTGGCATGAACGAGAGTGCGCTTGCCCGCCGTCGCCTCGTCGATCGCCTCCTGCGGCCCGATCCAGACCGAGTCCGTCGATTCGGAGCCATCGTGCAGCGCCACCTGGTCCTCGGGCGCCTCGGCCAGGAAGAACCATGTGTCGAACCGCTTGGGCACGAAGGTCGGCGTGATCCAGTGCGCGTAAGGCGTCATCAGGTCGGTCGCGATCTCGAGATCCTCGGCCTCGACCATGTCGACGATGCTCGCCTCGTCCTTGGCGAGCTTGGCGCGCCAGCGCTCCTCGATCCCCTTGAGGTCGGCCGCGGCGATCAGCGCCCGCTGGCCGCGCTTGCGCGCCAGCAGCACGCCGCATTCCTCGAAGGCTTCGCGCACGCCGGCGACGCGGAACTTGAGTTCCGCATCGCCGATCGCGTCGGCGCCGCCACAGCGGGCGCGCAACGACGCGCTTCCATCGGCGTCCTCGAGCTTGCCGCCGGGAAAAACCAGCGCGCCGGAGAAGGAATCGATCTGGTGGTGGCGCACGACCATGAACACTTCGAGCGGCGACGCGGCATCGCCCGGTTGGGACGGGCGCAGCAGCAACACGGTGGTGGCGGGACGCGGCGGCGGCGCCTCTTTCTTCGGTTCGTTCATGTCTTCCTGCATTTCTGTGACGGCGAAGTGTCCCATACAAGCGGCGACAGTGCCAATGGGCGGGTGTATCCTGACAACGTCCATTCCGCTCTGAAGGAGCAAGCCATGACGATGTCGGCCAATAATCCTCTTCCTCCGAACCTCGCGGAAGGACTGAAGGTCCTGCGCGCCAAGTGGGGATGGATCGTGGCGCTGGGCGTCGTGTTCCTGATCGCCGGCTTCATTGCCGTAGGCAGCGCGGTCGCGGCCACGGCATCGGCCGTGATGATCATCGGCATCATGATGATCATGGGCGGTGTCGCCGAGATCGTGGCCGCCTTCAGCGTCAAGGGCTGGGGCAAGTTCGCGGTCTGGATGCTGCTCGGCCTGCTCTATGTGGGCGCCGGGTTCATCGCCATCATGAACCCCTTCGCAGCCGCCACCATCCTCACCCTGATGCTGGGCGCGGCGCTCGTGGCGGGCGGCATGCTGCGCATCTTCCTCGCCTTCAGCATGAAGTCGGCCGGCAAGCCCTGGGGCTGGGTCGTCGTCTCGGGTCTCGTCACGCTGCTGCTGGGCGTGATGATCATCGCCCAGTGGCCGGCCTCCAGCTTCTTCGTGCTGGGCATCTTCCTCGGCATCGACCTGATCTTCATCGGGTCGGGCTGGGTGACGATGGGCCTCGCGCTGAAGAACCGTCCCGCCGCCTGAGGCGCACTATTTCCGGGTCGGATCCTCGGCGACCTGCACCAGCAGCTTGCCGAAGTTCCGGCCCTTGAGCAGGCCGATGAAGGCCTCGGGCGCATTCTCGATGCCCTGCACGATATCCTCGCGGTACTTGATCTTGCCGGCCTTCACCGCGGCCGGCACTTCCTTCCAGAAGTCGGCCATCTGGCCGAAGTGATCCGACACGATGAAGCCCGTCACGGTGGCGCGCTTGATCAGCAGCAGGCGCCAGTCGGGACCGGGGCTCATCTGCATCTCGTTGTAGTGCGCGATAAGCCCGCACAGCGGCACCCGCGCGAAGTCGTTGAGCTGCGGGACGACCGCCGCCTGCACCGCGCCGCCGACATTCTCGAAGTAGATGTCGATGCCCTTGGGGGCCGCGGCCCGCAGTTCCTTGAACAGGTTGCCGCCGGCCGCGCGATAGTCGACGCAGGCGTCGAAGCCCAGCTCGTTCACGACATAGTCGCACTTGTCTTTGCCGCCGGCGATGCCGACGGCGCGGCAGCCCTTCAGCTTCGCGAGCTGTCCGACAACCGAACCGACGGCGCCTGAGGCCGCGGACACGACGACCGTCTCACCCGCCTTGGGCTTGCCGATCTCCATCAATCCCCACCAGGCCGTCATGCCCGGCATCCCCAGTACCGAAAGCGCGGTCGAAAGCGGCGCGGCGTCCGGATCGAGCTTCATCGACATGTCGCCGGTCGAGACGGCGTAGCTCTGCCAGCCGGCATACTCGACGACGTAGTCGCCTTCCTTGAAACGCGGGTTCTTCGACTTCACGACCTGGCCCACCGTGCCGCCCACCATCGCATCGCCGAGATTGACGTTGGAGGCGTAGCCCTTCGCCTCCGCCATGCGGCCACGCATGTAGGGATCGAGCGACATCCAGATCGTGCGCGAGAGATATTCGCCGTCCTTGGGTTCGGGGATCGGCTGGTCGACGATATCGAAATTGGCGAGGGTCGGTTCGCCCTGCGGGCGCGACTTCAGCAGCACGCGACGATTGGTGGCCATGGCATCCTCCGTTTGTTTGCGGCACGTTACCACGGCGATGAAAACCCGAGAAATGCTGCGCCTCGTCCTCTCCCTGCTGGTTCTGCTATGGAGCGGGGCCGTGACAGCCCAGACCCTCACCGCTGACGAGCGCGCCCTGATCGAGGCCACGCAGCGCAACGACGTCGAGACCGCGCGACGCCTGATCGCCGCCGGCACCAACGTCAACGCCCAGGACGAGATGCGCGACAGCGCCTTCCTGCTGGCCGGCGCCCGGGGCCGGCTGGAGATCCTGAAGCTCACCCTGCAGGCCGGCGCCGACCTCGGGAGTACCAACCGCTACGGCGGCACAGCGCTGATTCCGGCCTGCCATCACGGCCATGTCGAGACGGTGCGGGAACTGCTGAAGACCGCGATCGACGTCAATCACGTGAACCGTCTCGGCTGGACCGCCCTGCTGGAGGTCGTGATCCTGGGCGACGGCGGCCCGCCCTATGTCGAGATCACGCGCCTGCTGCTTGCACGCGGCGCCGACGTCAATCTACCCGACAACCAGGGCGTCACGCCGCTCGGTCATGCGCGCCAGCGCGGCCAGCGCGAGATCGCCTCGATCCTGGAGGCCGCCGGCGCGCGCTGAATGAGCAAGTCCCGTACCTATGTATGTCTTCCCGGCGCCTGGATGGGCGCGTGGTCGTTCCAGTTCGTCGTCGAAAGGCTGCGCGCCGCCGGCCACGATGCCCGCGCCCTGCCCTTTCGCGGCGTCGGCGAGCGCGCGGCGGAACTCTCGCCCGATCTCGACAACGACGTCTTCCTGGCCGAGACGATCGCCACCCTGGAGAAGGAAGACCTGCGCGACATCGTGCTCGTCGGTCACAGCTTCGGCAGCCTGATCGCCACGCTCGTCACCGATCGCATCCCCGAGCGGATCGGCCATCTCGTCATCATCGACGGCGGCATCGCGACCGACGGCCAGTCGATCTTCGGCCGCATCCCGCCCGAGATCGTGGCCAAGCGGAAGAAGCTGATGAAGGTCGTGAACGACACCGAGGTGCTGCCCTTCGCGCCGGTCGGCAGCCTGATCATCGACGACCCAGTGCTGGCCGCCTGGACGCACCGGCACCTCACGCCGCATCCGGTCGCCTGCTACACCAAGCCGATCAAGCTGCACAATCCGGCGGGCAACGGCCGTCCCATGACCTACGTCGCCTGCACCAAGCCGCGCTATCCGGTGTCGGCCGGCATGCACGAGAAGGTGCAGGCCATGCCGCATGTCCGCTACCGCTCGATCGAAGCCGGCCACAACTGCATCATCTCGGCGCCCGATCTCGTCACGGCGGAGCTGCTGGCCATTCCGCGTTGAGCAATATCCCGTCGTCCCGAGCGGAGCGCAGCGAAGCCGAGGGACCGCTTTTCCGAGGCACAGTGTGTCGAAGCGAAAAAAGGTCCCTCGACTGCACGCCGGAGCCTGCCCCGAGGGCTTCCGAGGGGGCGCTTCGCTCGGGACGACGGGTGGCTAAAACGGCTCCTTGTAGGGCCGCAGGTCGATTTCATGGGTCCAGGCGCTGCGGTGCTGGCGGTGCAGGTGCCAGTAGCTGTCGGCGATGGCGTCGATGTTCAGCAGCCCATCGGGGCCCGCCTTGTCCGCGCGGTCGGGCATGCGCGAGAGGAGACGTTCGCCCTCGATGCCGCCGTCGATGATGGCATGCGCGACATGGATGCCCTGAGGCCCGAACTCGCGCGCCATCGACTGCACCAGCAGGCGCAGACCGCCCTTGGTCGCGTTGAAGGCGGCAAAGCGCGGACGGCCGCGCAGCGAACCCGAGGCGCCGGTGAAAATCACCGTGCCGCGGCCCAACGGCGCCAGACGGCGCATGGCTTCCCGGCCAAACAGGAAGCCGGCGAAGCAGCCGACCCTCCAGGAGTCCTCGAAATGCTGCGCCGTCATCTCGCGGAAATCGACGGCGGCGTTGTTGCCCATGTTGAAGACCAGCAGGTCGGCCGGCGCGCCCTCCGCATCGTCGGCCATCGCCTTGTCGAACAGCGCGGCGACCTCGTCCTCCTTCGTGCCGTCGACCACGATCGCCGTCGCCGCTCCGCCGGCGTTGCGGATGCCCAGCGCAACCTTGTCGATCTTGGGCCCGGTACGGCCCGCTACGAGCACGTGGTAGCCCTCTTTCGCGAAGCGGCGACTCGCCGCCGCACCCAGCCCCCGCTCGGCACCAACGCCCAGCACGACCGCCTTCGTCTTCTTCGCCATGTTCGCTCCTCGCAACGCCGTTGCTCGGAACTTGTGGTGCGCGGTGACTCTTCGCTACGGTCGATCGCATGAAATTAGCTCCGTACCCCATGATCGATCTCGACCTCGCGGCGCCGCTCGATCGCCACCCCGCCACCGTGCTGCCCGACTGGATCGACTGGAACGGCCATATGAACGTGGGCTACTACGTCGTGGCCTTCGACAAGGCGACCGACACGCTCTGCCAGCAGTTCGGCTGCGGCTGGGAATACACGCGCGACAAGATCGGCATGACCTTCGTGCTCGAGGCGCACGTGACCTACGATCGGGAAGTCAAGGAAGGCGACGACTTGCGCATCACGACGCAGATCCTCGACCACGATGCCAAGCGCCTCCATTTCATCCACATGATGTATCATGCGAAGGAAGGCTATCTCGCCGCGACCAACGAGTTGATGTTGATGAACATCGACTATAACAGCCGCCGCTCGGCTCCCTGGCCGGACTTCGCCATGGAGCGAATCGAAAAGCTTGCGGCCGCCCACGCCGCCCTCCCCCGGCCCGTCCAGGCCGGCCGCCTCATCGGAATCAAGAAGAAGTAACAGCGTCCATGCTTCAGTCCCTGCCGTACGAACTTCCCGAACTGATCACCCGCGCCCCGCTCGACACCCACCGCTCTACCGTGATTCCCGAATGGGTCGACTGGAACGGCCACATGAACGTGGCCTTCTACGTCGCGGCCTTCGACCAGGCTTCCGGCGCGTTCATGCGCAACATGGGGCTGGGCCGCCGCTACGTCGACGGCAAGCTCGGAATGACCTTCGTGCTGGAAACCCACGTCACCTACGACCGCGAGGTCCGCGAAGGCGCGCCGCTGCGCTTCACCACACAGCTGCTGGCCCGCGATGCCAAGAAGGTGCATCTCTTCCATGAGATGTACCATGCCGAGCAGGACTACCTGGCCGCGACCAACGAAACGATCGTCATGAACATCGACTATGCCACGCGGCGTTCCGGGCCCTGGCCGGTGCCGGTGGCCGAGCGTCTCGACGCGATCTGGTCGACCCATGAGGGTCTGCCCAAGCCGGCCAAGGCCGGTCGGGTCATGAGTCTTTCGAAGAAGGCCTAGCGAGTGCGGCCAGCGCCTCGCCGCTCAGACGGTAGGGCAACCAGTTGCGGATCCAGCGGTACCCCAGGCGCTCGTAGAAACCGCGCGCCGGGTTCCAGTCGAGCACATTGAGGTCGATGCGCTTGTAGCCCTTGGCTTCGCATTCGCGGGCGAGACCCTGCATCAGCGCGCGGGCGACACCTCCGCGACGTTCCTCGGGCACCACCCAGATGTCCTCGATGAAGAGGCCGCGTGCGGCGGTCCAGACGGAATAGTTGAACGTGTAGAGCGCGAAACCAACCGCTTTGCCCTCGCGCTCGGCGATCAGCGCCCCGAATTGAGGATTCTCGCCAAATCCGTCGCGTGCGAGGGTCTGCGGGGTCGAACCGACGGCATCGGGCTCGTCCTCGTAGGTCGCGAGATCGACCGAGAAACGATGCAGGGTGTCGACGTCCTCGACCGTCGCCGGCCGCACCACCAGCTCTTGCGGATCAGACGGCAAGATACCCTCCATCCACCGGCAGGATGGCGCCGGTGATGTAGCTCGCCGCCTCCGAACACAGGAACACCACCGGCCCGGCCAGCTCCTCCGGCTGGCCCACGCGCTTCATCGGCACATGGGCGAGGAAGCCCTCCAGCTTCTTCGGGTCGGCGCGAGTCACCTCCGTCATCGCGGTGGCGATGATGCCCGGCGCCAGCGCGTTCACCCGCACACCGTCGGGCGCCAGCTCCGTCGCGAGCGCGCGCGTGAACTGGGCCAGCGCGCCCTTCGAGACCGGATAGACCCCGCTGCCGGCCGGCGCGATGAAGGAGTTGATCGAGGCGATGTTCACGATGCTGCCCTTGGTGTGCTTGAGCTGCTCCACAAAGGCCATGGTGACGTTGAACGGCCCCTGGACGTTCACTTCCATCGTGCGTTCCCAACGCGCTCGGCCATCGGGCTCGGTGAGGCCCCCGCGCAGGAAGATGCCGGCGTTATTCACCAGGATGCTGATCGGACCGACCAGCAGGGAGATGTCCTGCGCGAGCTTGGTGCAGCTTTCCGCATCGGTGACGTCGAGCGCATGGCCGCGCGCGTCGCCGCCCTCCCTGACGATGCTGTCGGCAATGGTGCGCGCCGCATCGAGATCGACATCCGTGACGATGACGCGGGCGCCAGCGGCGGCGAGGCCGCGCGCGATGGCCGCGCCGTTGCCGCGGCCCGCACCGGTAACCAGCGCAAGCCGGCCGGTGAGTGTATCCTTCATGTATCCTCCATCGTCTCGTGAGCCGCGGCGAGCGCTTCGAGAAGCACCTCGTCACCGACATGGTTTGCCAGCAGAAGGATCAGCCGTGCGTCGAAGGCACGGCACTGCGCATCGTCCAGGTCCCGATGGGCCTCGACAATCGCATTATAGATGTCGTCGGGTCGCGCAAGATTCAGCGTACGGCGCAACGCGCCGGTCGTCGTGTCGGCCATCGCCGTCTCCTCAGCCGTTCCCGGTGGCCCGCCGGATCGCCGCCCCGATGGCGCCCGCGTCGAAGCGGCGCCAGCGCGCGGCGACATAGCGGTCGGGCCGGATCAGGTAGGTCGTGCCGGGCCGGGCATCGTAGCGCTGTCGGGCGAGCCCGTCCCCCACGATGCAGACGCCGGTCGCACCGGGCGGCAGGTTGGCAAGGGGCGTGTCCTGGTCGGCGAAGGCGAGCACGGTGAAGTCCCGTCCCAGCCGGTCGATCAGCCAGGGTCCGCCTTCACGTCCCACCGGCGCATCGAGCATCGCCTGTCCCGGAGCGGGACCCCGAGCCCAGTCCGTGTCGCCATCCGGCGTGTCGAGCGGCGAACCGGCCTGGTTCGTGGGTACGGACAGCCGGCCGCTGTTGATCAGCGCACGGGCGAAGGGAAAGTCGCGGGCGAGGGCCAGGGTTGCGTCGCGGAAAGCCCTCGAGGCCGGAAACTTCGGTGTGATGAAATCCGTGCTGCGGGTCGAGTTCAGGATGTTCTCGCGGGCCGCCGCACGCCGCTCGCTGCAATAGCTGTCGAGCAGCGACGGAGGCGCGGCCCTGCCGAGCACCATCGCCAGTTTCCAGGCCAAGTTGTCGACATCGGCGATCGCGCCATTGCCGCCGCGCGCGCCGAACGGCGAGACGACGTGCGCGGCATCTCCCGCGAAGATCACCCTGTCGTGGACGAAGCGCTCCATCATGCGGCAGGTGAACGTGTAGACGCTGGTCCACTCGTGCTCCCAGCGCGCCTCGGGGCCGAACATCTGGCGCAGGCGCCGGTCGATGTTTTCCGGCTTCTTCTCCTCTTCCGGATCGGCGTCCGGACCAAGCTGGAAGTCGACGCGCAGCACGTTGTCGGCCTGGCGATGCAGCAGGACCGAATTCGTGGGATGGAACGGCGGGTAGAACCAGAAACGCCGCTCCTTGGGCAGTTCGCTCAGGAGCCTGATGTCGGCGATCAGGAACCGGTCGTGGAAGACCTCGCCGGGATAGGGCAGGTCCAGGAGATGGCGCACGGTGCTGCGTACGCCGTCGCAGGCGATGAGCCAGTCGGCCTGGAGCGTGTAACGTCCGTCCGGTGTCTCCACCTCGACCGCGACGCCATCGTCGCCCGGCGTGACGGCAACCACCTTGTTGCGCAAGCGCAGCTCGACCAGTGGCTCGGAGAGGCAGCGATCGTAGAGATACTCCTCCACGTAATACTGCTGCAGGTTCACGAAAGCCGGAAATTTGTGGCCCGGCTCGGGCTGCAGGTTGAAGCGGAAGACCGGCTTGTCGCGAAGATAGAGTTCGCCCTGCTCCCAGGTGATTCCCTTCTCGACCATGCGGGACGCGACACCGAAGCGGTCCCAGATCTCGAGACTGTGCTTGGCCTGGCAGATCGAACGGCTGCCGAGGCTCACCGTGTCGTCCTCGTCCAATACGACCGAGGGAACGCCGCGCTTGGCCAGCGCCAGCGCCAGCGTCGGGCCGGCCATGCCGGCGCCCACGATCACGACGGGCCGGCGCCCGCACCCGCCGTCGAGTTCGGCGGGCCGGCTGTACGGGTAGTGGCGGTATTCGTACGACCCCATCGGGAAGCGGATCAGGCGCCCTTTTCGAGCGCCGCCCACATTTCGATGTCGCGTTCGGCGGTCCAGATGCGCGGATGGTCGAGGCCCTTGGCCTCGTCGTAGGCGCGCGACACATCGAACGGCATGCAGTGTTCGAAGATGACCCAGTTGCCGTAGCGCGGCTGCAGGGCCGCCATCGCCTTGTCGTAGGCCAGCTTCAGAGAGTCGCCGGCCTCGGCGCTCTTCTCCACCACCTTGTAGAGGTCGCTCAGAAAAGCCTGCGTCCCGGCAATGCCTTCCTCGACCGGACCCTCGCCGATCAGCGCGTCGCCTCGCCCGGGCACCAGCGCCTCGGCCTTGAGGTCGCGAAGCTTCTGCAAGGTCTCCGGCCAGTCCTTGTAGTGGGCGTCGCCGCAATAGGGGGTGGCGCCGTACTCGACGAGATCGCCGCTGAACAGCGTGCGCTCCTCGGGCAGCCAGACGATCGTATCGCCCTTGGTATGGCCGCGGCCGGCGTGGATGATGTCGACCTGCAGCTTGCCCAGCCACAGGGTCATGCGGTCGCTGAAGGTGATGGTGGGCCAGGTCAGGCCCGGGATCGTCTCGGCCGCCTGGAACAGGCGCGGAAAGCGCTGCAGCTCTGACTTGTAGTCCTGTGCGCCACGCTCGACGATCATGTCGCGCGTGGCCTCGCTGCAAATGATGTGCTCGGGACTGTAGCCGCTGGCACCCAGCACGCGCACGGCGTGATAGTGCGTGAGCACCACGTACTTGATGGGCTTGTCGGTAACGGTGCGGATGCGCTCGATAACCTGCTCCGCCATCTTCGGCGTCGCCTGGGCGTCGATCACCATCACCGCGTCGTCGCCGACCACGATGCCCGTGTTGGGATCGCCCTCCGCCGTGAAGGCGTATGCATGTTCGGAAAGACGGCTGAAGGTGATCTTCTTGTCCGCCATATCCGCCTGTGAGGCGAACGCCTTGGCCATCGATACTCCCCCGTTCTGTTTGACGTGACCCTATGCAGCGGCCGGCCGCGAAGTCAAAGCGAGGCTATGCACAGGGCGGTCAGTCGGTGCCGTACTTGTGATAGCCGCCACGGTCGCCCGTCCGGACCGTCACATCGAAAGTGTCGCTGTCGCGTTCCATCTTGAGCTTCACCACCGAGCCGGCCGGCCCGATCGCCCAGAGCTTGCGATAGAAGTCGGCCACGTCATCGAGCACCTCGCCGTCCAGCGCGTGCAGGATGTCGCCGCGCTGGAGCCCCGCCCGGTCGGCGGGCCCCCCTTCGGAGATGCCGCCGACCACGAGTTGGCCCATGTGTTCCACGGTGTAGATCCCGAGCCAGGGGCGTGGCGGCGTCGAAAGGCGTCCTTGGGCGACGAGTTCGTCGAAGATCGGCTTCAGCCGGTTGATCGGCACGTACATGTTGCCGGGAAAGGCGGGCGATCCCGGACCAAGAGCCTCCTGGACCAGCAGCGAGCCGACGCCCAGCAGTTCGCCCTGCTGGCTGATCAGCGCCGAACCGCCCCACAGCGGATAGGCCGGCACGGTGAAGATCGCGCTCTCGAGCAGGTACTCCCAGTATCCGGCAAACTCGCGCCGTCCGGCCACCTTAACCTTGAGCGCCGCCTTCTCTCCGCCGAGGCCCGCGACGAAGGCTTCCGCGCGCAAGGTCAGGGAGTCGGAATCGCCGAAGCGCATCGGTTTCAGGCGCATCGGCTCCTCGGTGCGCACCAGGCCGAAGCCGCTCTCGTAGTCGTAGCCCACGATGCGGGCACTCAGCTCGTTGCCCTCTATGTCGGTGACCGTGACGGTGTCGGCTTCCATGATCAGATAGCCGATCGTGAGGATCAGGCCCTCGTCGTCGACGAGAATCCCATGACCTTCACGCTCCGTGCCCAAAGTCTGGGCGGAGCGACGGCTTTCGGGAATGGTGGTCTTTACGCCGACCACCGCGGGCAACGCGGCAGAAACCAGGGGCGGCAGGTTGGAGCCACCACCGGGAGTGCGGGCGACCACGCCCTCTTCGCCGGGCGGCGGCCAATGGCCCGCGCCGTTTGCGGAACCGTTCAACCCTCGGGCCATCCGCGCTCCTCCCCGCGCACCACGCGCGTCCACAGTCTCAAAGATAGGCGTCCGTCGTCTCGATTGCTATATGACGGTACATGGCGCCCCCCGCCGATCCGTTCGAGATCACCGACGACCCCGCTCCGGCCGACCCGGTTCCGGCGAGGCGCGCCGTCGCGCCCACCGCCCATCTCGAAGGCCTGAACGACGAGCAGCGCCAGGCCGTCACCCATGCTGGGGGACCGTTGCTGGTTCTGGCCGGCGCCGGTACCGGCAAGACCCGCGTTCTGACGACCCGGATCGCCCATCTGCTGCTGACCGGCCAGACGCGCACATCGCAAATCCTGGCCGTGACCTTCACCAACAAGGCCGCGCGCGAGATGCTGGATCGCGTTGCGAGCCTGATCGGCGGCGCGGCCGACGGCATGTGGCTGGGGACCTTCCACGCCATCGGCGTGCGGGTCCTGCGCCGCCACGCAGAATTGATCGGCCTCAAGAGCAACTTCACGATCCTCGACACCGACGACCAGACGCGGCTGATCAAGCAGCTCCTGCAGGCCGAGGGGATCGACGACAAGAAATGGCCGGCGCGCATCCTGTCCGGGATCATCCAGCGCTGGAAGGACCGCGCCCTGCCGCCGGAAAAGGTCTCGGGCGACGATGCCGGCGAGTTCGCCAACGGCCGCGCGGCCGACATCTACCGCCAGTACCAAGAGCGTCTCGCCGAGGTGAACGCCGTCGATTTCGGCGACCTGGTGATGCATTGCGTCACCCTGTGGCAGAAGCATCCGGATATCCTCGAGATCTATCATCGGCGCTTCCGCCACATCCTGGTCGACGAGTATCAGGATACCAACGTGGCGCAGTATCTCTGGCTGCGCCTGCTGGCCCAAGGGACTCAGAACGTCTGCTGCGTCGGCGATGACGACCAGTCGATCTATGGCTGGCGCGGCGCTGAGGTGGGCAACATCCTGCGCTTCGAGAAGGACTTCCCCGGCGCCACGATCGTCCGGCTCGAGCGCAATTACCGTTCGACGCCGCACATTCTGGCCGCCGCCTCGCACCTCATCTCGCACAATGAGGGCCGGCTCGGAAAGACCCTGTGGACCGACGCCAAGGAAGGCGAGCGCATCTCGCTGCGCGGCGTCTGGGACGGCGACGAGGAAGCCCGCACCATCGGCGAGGAGATCGAGGCGCTGCAGCGCGACAAGCACAAGCTCGCGCAGATCGCCATTCTCGTCCGCGCCGGCTTCCAGACCCGCGAGTTCGAGGAACGCTTCATCACGATGGGTTTGCCCTATCGCGTGATCGGCGGCCCGCGCTTCTACGAGCGCCAGGAGATCCGCGACGCGCTGGCCTATTGCCGCGTCACCATCCAGCACGACGACGACCTCGCCTTCGAGCGCATCTACAACACGCCGCGCCGGGGCCTGGGTGAATCGGCGCTGCGCACCCTGCGGCTGATCCAGCGCACACAGAAGATCTCGCTGTTCGAGGCGACGCGGCGGGCGCTCGAGACCGACGAACTGAAGGCCCGCCCGCGCAAGTCGCTGGGCGACCTGATCCGCAACTTCGAGCGCTGGCGCGCGATGCTCGACGGCATGAGCCATGTCGAGGTGGTCGAAACCATGCTCGACGAATCGGGCTACACCGACATGCTGCGTATCGACCGCTCCCCGGAAGCGGAGGGTCGACTCGAAAACTTGAAGGAACTCGTCAACGCGCTGCAGGAATTCGATTCGCTGCCGGCGTTCATGGAGCACGTCGCGCTGCTCACCGACATGGCATCGCGTGACGACACCGACATGGTGAGCGTGATGACCCTGCACGCCGCCAAGGGGCTGGAGTTCGACACGGTGTTCCTGCCGGGCTGGGAGGAGGGCCTGTTTCCCAATCAGCGCGCGCTCGACGACAAGGGCGCGGCCGGCCTCGAGGAGGAGCGGCGGCTGGCCTATGTCGGCCTGACGCGCGCGCGCAAGCGAGCCTACGTATCCTTCGCCGCCAATCGCCGCGTCTTCAACCAGTGGCAGGCCGCCATCCCGTCGCGTTTCCTGCGCGAACTGCCGCCGGGCCAGCTCGCCGAGAGCAGCGATGCCGGCCTCTATGCGACCTATTCCGCAGGCCATCATGGCGGTATGCGTGACCATGCCAGTGGCTTCGAATACGAAAGCCTCGGCGTCACGGGCAGGCGCGGCCGCTATCGCGACGAGACCGCCGACGATCGCCGTGCGACCGACGGTGACAGGGTCGACCTCAGCGTCGGCCAGCGCGTATTTCACCAGAAATTCGGTTACGGTCGCATCGTCGCCGTGGACGGCAACAAACTGGACATCGAGTTCGAGAAAGCCGGCTCCAAGAAGGTACTCGACAGCTTCATCGAAGCAGCCTGATCAGAAGCTACAGGAGAGAAAACGCCATGTTCCGCCGCTCTGCCCTTGCCCTCGGCTCGGCCCTGGGTCTCGTGCTCGCTTCCGGCGCCGGCTTCGCGCAGACCGGCAAGGTGACGGTGGTCACCTCCTTCTCCAAGGACGTCACCGACCCGATCAAGAAGGCCTTCGAGAAGGCCGTGCCCGGCGCCACGCTCGAAGTGCAGAACCGCAACACCAATGCCGGTGTGAAGTTCATCGAGGAGACCAAGGGCAACAACCAGGTCGACCTGTTCTGGGCATCGGCGCCCGACGCCTTCGAGGTGCTGAAGGGCAAGAAGCTGCTCAGCGCCTACAAGCCCAAGGCCACCGGCATCGCCGAGAAGGTCGGCTCCTACCCGGTGAACGACAAGGACGGCTTCTATTCCGGCTTCGCCGCCTCGGGCTACGGCATCATGTGGAACGAGCGCTACGTGAAGGCCAACAAGCTGCCGACGCCGAAGGAGTGGCAGGACCTCGCGCAGGCACCCTACTTCGACCATGTGTCGATCTCTGCGCCGTCGCGCTCCGGCACGACCCATCTCACGATCGAGACGATCCTGCAGGGCGAAGGCTGGGACAAGGGCTGGCGCACAACCAAGGAGATCGCCGGCAACCTGCGCACCGTGACCGACCGCTCGTTCGGTGTGCCGGAAGCGGTGAACTCGGGTCAGGTCGGCTACGGCATCGTGATCGACTTCTTCGCCTTCTCCTCGCAGGGCGCGGGCTTCCCGGTGAAGTTCGTCTATCCGTCGGTGACGACCCTGGTGCCGGCCAATGTCGGCATCGTCGCCAATGCGCCGAACAAGGCCGGCGCCGAGGCCTTCATCGAGTTCCTGCTCTCGCCCACCGGCCAGGAAGTGCTGCTGGAACCGACCATCCGCCGTCTCCCGGTACGCCCGGAGACCTACGCCAAGGCGCCGGCCGACTATCCCAACCCGTTCAAGGACAAGAACCTCCAGGGTCTCCTGACCTTCAACGCCGGGCTCTCCGAAGGTCGCACCGCCGCCGTCGACACGCTGTTCGACCAGCTCATCACCTTCCAGCTCGAGCCGCTGAAAGCCGTGACGAAGACACTGCACGAAGTGGATGCGGCGCTGAAGAAGAAGGACAACGCCCAGGCCCGCGCGCTGGCCAAGGAAGCACGCGACCTGATCGCCGCCATGCCGATCACCGAGGCGCAAGCCGCATCGCCCGAGATCAAGGCTGCATTCACCGGGGCGAAGGAAAAATCCTCCCGCCAGGCCGAGCTGGAGCAGCAGTGGGCCGCCTTCGCCAAGGAGAAGTATGCGGCGGCGAAAGCCAAGGCCGATGAGGCACTGAAGCTGGCGCGCTAGTGCGGGAGCCTCGTCACTTGCCTCCCCATTCAAATGGGGAGGTGCCCGCGTCTCACGCGGGCGGAGGGTTCATCGCGTTCGGGGTCAAGGTTTCTGACCCCTCCCCCCCTGACTACAGGGGCACCTCCCCATTTGAATGGGGAGGAGTATGAGCCGCTCCCCCGGACAGATCGCCCTCGCGCTCGGCATCGCCCTCTTCCTCGCCGTCTTCCTGCTCGTGCCGGTGGCGACCGTCGTCTATGTCGCCTTCACCGAAAAGGGCGGCGGCGGGCTGACGCTCGTCAACTTCCTCGACTTCGCCCGCACCGAGCTGTTCGTCCGCTCGTTCTGGAACTCGGTCTACGTTTCCGGGATGACGGTCGTCTGGGCCTCGGCGCTGGCGCTGCCGTTGGCCTATCTCACGACGCGCTTCGAATTCCGGGGCGCCATGCTGGTGCAGACGCTGGGCTTCCTGCCGCTGATCATGCCGCCCTTCGTCGGCGCGGTGGCGATGCAGCTCCTGTTCGGCCGCAACGGTTCGGTGAACCTGCTGCTCGACGAATGGTTCGACTTCAAGATCGGCTTCATGGAAGGCCTCAACGGCGTCATCTTCCTGCAAGCCATCCACTATTTCCCGTTCATCCTCGTCAACCTGTCGGCGGCGCTGCGCAACATCGACCGCAGCATGGAAGAGGCTGCGCAGAACCTGGGCTCGCACGGGCTGCGCCTGTTCCGGCGCATCGCCCTGCCGCTGGCGCTGCCGGGCTATATCGCGGGCGCCAGCCTGGTGTTCGTGAAGGTGTTCGACGACGTGGCGACGCCGCTGCTCCTCAACGTGAAGGAGATGCTGGCGCCCCAGGCCTATCTGCGCATCACCTCGATCGGCATCGACGATCCGATGGGCTACGTGATCTCCGTCGTGCTGATCCTCGTCGCGGTGGCGACCATGTGGGCGACCGCTTTGGTCATGAAGGGCAAGGATTACGCCACGACCCAGCGCGGCGGCGGCGGCCTCGCCCGGCGGAAGCTGCGACCGCGCGAGCAGGCGCTGGCCTATGGCGTCGTGATCCTCATCCTGGCCCTCGTGCTGGCGCCGCATGTCGGACTGGTGCTGCTGTCGTTCGCCACGGTCTGGTCCTACAGCCCGCTGCCCGACGGCTACACGCTGGCGCACTACACGCGCGTGCTGGGCGACAGCTCGATCTACATCAAGAACACGCTGCTCTATGCCGGGCTGGCGGCCACCATCGACGTGGTGATCGGCGGCGCCATCGCCTATCTGGTCCTGCGCACGCGCCTGGCCGGCCGGCAGTGGCTCGACTGGGCCGCCAGCACCGCGCTGGCCGTGCCCGGCGTGGTGCTGGGCATCGGCTATCTGCGCGCCTTCTATGGCGTCAACCTGCCCGACGGCACGCCACTGGCGACTCTCTGGATCGTGATCGTGCTGGCCATCGCCATCCGCCGCCTGCCCTACGCGCTGCGCGCTGCCTACGCGGCCCTGCAGCAGATCTCGATCTCGCTCGAGGAAGCCGCGGAGAATCTCGGCGCCACCAAGGCGCGCACGGTGCGCCGGGTCGTGATCCCGCTGATGACCGGCGGGCTGCTCGCCGGCTTCGTCACCAGCTTCGCCACGGCCGCCGTCGAATTGTCGGCCGTGCTGATCCTCGTCCAATCCAATTCCGACGCGCCGCTGGCCTACGGCCTCTACGTCCTGATGCAGACACCGGCGGGACGCGGCGCCGGCGCGGCGCTGGGCGTGATCGCCGTGCTGATCGTGGCGATCTGCATGTGGCTGTCGCAGCTGGCGGTCGACCGCTCGCAACGGGCGCGGGGGCTCGATATATGACGGACATGACCATGGCGAAGGCAGCACGCGCGGTCGGCATCGAGATCACGGGGGTCAACCTCTCCTACGGATCGACCCATGTGCTGAAGGATGTCGCGCTCTCGATCCACCCCGGCGAGTTCTTTGCCTTCCTCGGCCCGTCCGGTTGCGGCAAGACCACCCTGCTCAGGCTGATCGCGGGCTTCGCCCAGGCGCAGACCGGCAAGGTGCTGCTCGACGGCCAGGACGTGGCGCCGCTGCCGCCGTGGAAGCGCGACGTCGGCATGGTGTTCCAGAGCTACGCGCTGTGGCCGCACATGACCGTCGCGAAGAACGTGGCCTTCGGCCTCGAGGAGCGCCGCCTGCCCCGCGCCGAGATCGACCGTCGGGTCGCGCAGGCGCTCGAACTGGTCGGCCTGTCCGCCTACGCCGAGCGACGACCGGCGCAACTTTCCGGCGGCCAGCAGCAGCGCGTGGCGGTGGCCCGCACCATCGCCATCGAGCCCAAGGTGCTGCTGCTCGACGAGCCGCTGTCCAACCTCGACGCCAAGATGCGCGTCAGCGTCCGCCGCGAACTGCGGTCGCTGCAGCAGCGGCTCGGCCTGACGACGATCTTCGTCACCCACGACCAGGAAGAGGCCAACACGATCTGCGACCGCATCGCCGTGATGGACGGCGGCAAGGTCCAGCAGGTCGGCACGCCGATGGAGCTCTACGAGAACCCGGCCAACCTCTTCGTGGCGAACTTCCTGGGCTCGGCAAACATTCTCGACGAGCGCTCCGGCATGCCAATGCCGGCGGGCAAGCGCTTGGTGTTCCGGCCGCAGCATGCTGCCCTGTCGTCGCCCGAAGGGGCTGCCCTGCGCGGACCGGTCACGCATCGCGAATTCCTGGGCGCCACCGTGCGCTATGCCGTGCGCATCGGCGACAGCGAGGTGCTGATCGAGACGCCGTTCCAGTCCGGCAGCGAGCTGCGGGCCGTCGGCGACAATGTCGGCGTGGACTTGCCGCCCCGGCGCATGCTCTTCCTTCCGGCATGAGCATGAGCAAAGTACGCAAGGCTGGCTTCGTCGCGCCGGCGGCGCAGCGCGCCGATTGGGAAATCCTGCTGGAAGAACGGCTGGGCGAAGAAGGCTTCATCGTCGCGAGCTGCGAGGTCTCGCGCGACGGGCCATGGCGCATCGACGTGTTCGGCGAGGGCGACGAGGCGCTGGTGACGGCGGCGATCGAGGCAGCGGCGCAGGCGCTGGGCCTGGCCGTGCCGGACTGGCGCTGGGAAGCTTTGCCGGACATCGACTGGGTGGCCGAGAACCAGCGCTCCTTCCGGCCCTTTGCGGTCGGGCCTTTCTGGGTACACCCCTCGCATGTGAGCGAGGGCCGCCCCGCCGGCCTGCTACCGCTGCGCATCGATGCGGGCCTGGCCTTCGGCACTGGCACCCATGCCACGACGCGCGGCTGCCTGGAGATGCTGGCGACGCTCGATCCGGCGGACACGGTAAACGCCGTCGATGTGGGCTGCGGCAGCGGCATCCTCGCCATCGCGATGGCGAAGCTGTGGAAGCGGCCGGTGATCGGCGGAGACAATGACGCCGAAGCGGTGGAGGTCGCGAAGGAGAACGCGGGACTGAACGGCGTGCCCGAACTTTGCTCTTTCTTTGTGTCTTCGGGCCTGCAGGCCGATTCCCTGTCCGGCCGCGCCCCCTATGATCTCGTTGTCGCAAACATCCTGGCGGGACCGTTGCTCGACCTGGCAGACACCTTCGCCGGCGCGGTACGGCCGGGCGGACGCGTGCTGCTGAGCGGTCTGCTGGTGGAGCAGGCAGCCAGCATCGTCGCCGCTTACGGACAACGAGGTTTCGTCTTCGAGCGCCGAATCGACCTGGAGACGGGCGGCGCCTGGTGGCGCAGCCTGATCTTGCGCCGGGAATAGGCGCAAAACGAAAGGGCCGGCTTTCGCCGGCCCTCGTACGCTTACGCTACGCTACTCAACAATCGGCTACGCCGCGCGGCGCAGATTCTGGTTAGCCAGGGTGACCGGTCCGGCGACATAGTCGAACGCGGGCGTCACCCCTTCGGCGGCCTCGCGAACCGCGAAGTCGATGTCGGCCCGGCACAGGCCGAGGTCGGACAGTTCGCGGTCGGTCATGCGATGCAGCTGGGCCTCGGCGGCGCGCAGCTTCAGGTTGGCCTTGATCCCCGCGGTGAGGCGGTCGTACTGACGGCCAATCCACAGGATTGCATCACCGAAGCCGTTCGCCAGCATTTCGGCGCGGGCATAGCGGGCACGCAGCTCGATCAGGTGGCGATCGGCGGTGAAGCCGAACTTGGAATTCGCGTTTCCCCCCGCCGGCGCAGTTTCGCTGGTCAGATCCTTAAAGGTCCGAATCGGCTGGGTCATCATGAGTCTCTCCTTTATTGTGCAATGCGAAAGTCGATGCTGCATCGCACTCAGCAAATATAGAGCCTTGAGCCGCAACAATAAGTGCAGAGGTTGAAGGTTCGATATGCACACAACGCATGGCGCACCATATTTTAGCATTTCGCAGATGCGAAAGAACTAAAATTGCTCAGTTTGCCTGTCCCCACCTCCGCGCGTAGGGTCGCGACATCATGAGTTCCGCTCCAGATGACGTTCTAGCCCTGCTCCGCAAGCATGGGCGCAGCGCCGACCCGGCTGCGCTCGATGCGCTGATGCGCGGGGTGGCCGCCGCCCCTGAAAGCCTGTCCGGCCCGGAGTGGATCGAACTGATCGATCCGGCTCCTGATGCCGAAATGACCAGCGCGCTGACCGCCTGGCGGGCAGCGTTGGCCGCCGACGACGACGGGCTGGAAGCCAGCCCCGCCCCGGCCTCCCGGCTGGCCGACCTCCGTGCCGAGTTGAAGCGGCGGGGTCTCGACGGTTTCGTCGTGCCACGTGCGGACGAGCATCAGGGCGAGTACGTGCCGAGGCGCTCGCAACGGCTGGGCTGGCTGACCGGATTCAGCGGCTCGGCGGGCCTCGCCATCGTCCTGGCCGACAAGGCGGCGATCTTCATCGATGGCCGTTACACGCTCGCGGTCCGCGACCAGGTCGACGTCGAGGCCTTCGAGCCGCACCAGATTCCCGAACAGTCGGCAGAAACCTGGATCGCCGAGAACCTGCCCAAGGGCGGCAAGCTGGGCTTCGATCCCTGGCTTCAGACCGTCGACGGCTACGACCGCTTCGCTCGCGCCTGCCAGCGTGCGGGCGGCAGCTTCGTGCCGGTCGAATCCAATCCCGTCGACACCGTCTGGACGGGCCGTCCGCCCGCGCCGCTGGCGCCGGTGCTGCCGCATCCCGTCGAGTTCGCCGGCGAGACCAGTGAGAGCAAGCGCGGCCGCATCGCCTCGACGCTGGCCGCCCGGAACGCCGACGTCGCACTGATCACCGCGCCCGATTCGATCGCTTGGCTTCTGAATGTGCGCGGCGGCGACGTTCCGCGCACGCCGTTCGCGCTGGGCTTCGCGCTGATCCACGCCGACGGCCATGTCGATCTCTACATGGATCGCCGCAAGATCCCCGATCGCACCGTGTCGTGGCTCGGCAATGCCGTGACCCTGGCGCCGCCCGAGGAGTTGGGGAGCGCCCTCGACCTGCTGGGCAAGCTGGGCAAGCGCGTGCTGGTCGAGACCTCGACCGCGCCCTACTGGGCCTCGACACGGCTGCAGGCGGCGGGCGCGACGATGGTGCGGGACTCCGATCCCATCTCGCTCCCCAAGGCCTGCAAGAACGAGGTCGAGTTGGAAGGCATCCGTGCCGCGCATCGCCGCGACGGAGTCGCCGTCAGCCGCTTCCTGAACTGGCTCCACCTCAAGTCAAGTGCGGGCGCTTTGCGCGAGATCGAGGTGTCGGACCGGCTGCAGGCACTGCGCGAAGAAACCGGCAAGCTGCGCGATCTCAGCTTCGACACGATCTCGGGCGCCGGCGCCAACGGCGCGATCGTCCACTATCGCGCCTCCGAGGCGACGGAACGCACGCTCGAGCCGGGCAGCCTCTACCTGGTGGACTCCGGCGGCCAGTATCGCGACGGCACCACCGACATCACCCGCACTGTCGGCGTCGGCACGCCCTCGCCCGAGATGCGCGACCGCTTCACGCGCGTCCTCAAGGGCCATATCGCGCTGGCCAGCGCCCGCTTCCCGGTGGGCACGACGGGATCGCAGCTCGACGTGCTCGCACGCTATGCGCTGTGGCAGGTCGGGCTCGACTACGACCACGGCACCGGCCACGGCGTCGGCGCCTATCTGTCGGTGCACGAAGGCCCGCACCGCATCTCCAAGATGCCCAACTCGGTCGCGCTGCAGCCCGGCATGATTGTCAGCAACGAGCCCGGCTACTACAAGACCGGCGCCTACGGCATCCGCATCGAGAACCTCGTGGCCGTGAAGGAAGTCGAGATCGAAGGCGCCGATCGCAAGTATCTCGAGTTCGAGACCCTGACCCTTGCCCCGATCGACCTTGCCTGCATCGAGCCGTCGCTGCTGACCGAGGCCGAGAAGCAGTGGCTCAACGACTATCACCGCCGTGTGCGCGAGACGGTTGGGCCGAACGTCGACGAAGAAACGCGCATCTGGCTCGAACAAGCGACGCGCGCGATCTGACCAATTTCTTCCCCTTTGCGGGCTCCGCAAAGGGGAAGTGCCCTCGTCTTACGAGGGCGATGGGGTCATGTGTCTCAAGGTTTTGACCCCTCCGTCGGCGCCGGGCGCCGACACCTCCCCATTTGAATGGGGAGGCAAATTCATTCCTTGCTGAGCTTCACCCACTCTTCCTCGGTCATGGTCTGAACGCCAAGCTCGGCGGCCTTACGGGCTTTCGAGCCGGCGTTCTCGCCGACGACGACGAGGCTGGTCTTCTTCGACACCGAATCCGTGACCTTGGCGCCCAGTTCCTCGGCACGCGCCTTGGCAGCGTCGCGGGTCATGGTCGAGAGTTCTCCGGTGAAGACCACGATCTTGTCCTTGAGCCTGGCGTCCGCCGCGATCACCCGCCGCTGCACCGGCTGGACGCTGAGCTGCTTCAGCAGGTCCTCGATGATCTCGACCGTATGGCCTTCGGTGAAGAACTCGCACATCGCGTCGGCCGTGGTGACGCCGATCTGCTCGACGTTACACAGCCGGCCATAGCTCGGGCCCACGGTCTCCGCGGCCTTCTCCTTCTTCGCCGGATCGGGATGCGCCGTGCGCTCCTTCGCGGCGGCAAGCATCTGGGCCAGCCAGGTGTCGGCATCGCCGTATTCCTGCGCCAGGATCTTGGCCGTGGCCTCGCCGATCAGGGGAATGCCGATCGCGTTGATGAAACGGTCGAGCGAGATGGTGCGGCGGGCCTCGATGGCGGCCAGCAGGTTGCGCACGGAAAGGTCGCCCCAGCCCTCGCGCTTCTTGATATCGGCTTCGTGCTCGTGCAGGCGGAAGATGTCGCCGGGCACCTTCAGCAGCCCGTCGTTGAAGAAGTTCTCGATATGGGTGCCGCCCAGTCCCTCGATGTCGAAGCAGTTGCGCGACACGAAGTAGCGCAGCCGCTCGACCTGCTGGAACGGGCATTCCAGCCCGCCGGAGCAGCGCCGCACCACGCCACCCTCCTCCGCCTTCACCTCAGTCTCGAGCGGACAGGGGCAGTGCGTCGGAAAGTGATACTTCTTCGCGTTTTTCGGGCGCTCGTCGGGCACAAATCCCAGGACCTGCGGGATCACGTCGCCGGCGCGCTGGATCGTGACCATGTCGCCGACGCGCACGTCGAGGCGTTCGATCTCGTCGGCATTGTGCAGCGTCGCGCGCGCCACCATCACGCCGCCGACGTTCACCGGTTCGAGATCGGCGACCGGCGTCAGAGCGCCGGTGCGTCCGACCTGGACGTTGATGCCGTTCAGCCGCGTCCGCGCCTGCTCGGCCGGGAACTTGTGCGCGGTCGCCCAGCGCGGCGCGCGACTGACGAACCCCAGCCGCTCCTGCCAGTCGATGCGGTCGACCTTGTAGACGACCCCGTCGATGTCGTAGGCCAGCGACGGGCGCGCCTCGCCGATCTGCCTGTAGAAGGCGCGCACCTCGTCCGGCGTCCGGCACAGCTCGGTCAATGGATTGGTCTTGAAGCCCCACGCCTTGAGAAGCTTCAGGTATTCACTGTGCGTCTTCCACGAACGGGGCTCGGCCTCGCCCCAGGCGTAGGCGAAGAAGCGCAAGGGACGCTTCGCGGTGATGCCGGCATCGAGCTGGCGCAACGAACCCGCGGCGGCGTTGCGCGGATTGGCGAAGGTCTTTTCTCCCGCCTCCTCCTGCCGCTTGTTCATCTCCTGGAACGCCGAGCGCTCCATGTAGACCTCGCCGCGCACGTCGATCGACTTCGGGAAGCCATCCTTCCCGTGCGCCTTCAAAGTTTGTGGAATATCCTTCACGGTCTTGAGATTCGCGGTGACATCCTCGCCGGTCGTGCCGTCGCCGCGCGTCGCGCCCTGGACGAACTCGCCATCCTCGTAGCGTAGGCTGATCGAGAGGCCGTCGATCTTCGCCTCGCAGCTGAACGCGATCTCGTCCTCGGGTCCGATGTTGGTCTCGCGTTCCAGGCCACGGCGCACGCGATCCACGAAATCCTGCAGCTCCTCGTCGGTAAAGCAGTTGTCGAGCGACAGCATCGGCCGGCGATGCGTGACCTTGGCGAAGGCCGTCGTCGGCGTGGGCGCGACGCGCTGCGTCGGGCTGAACATGTCGACGATCTGCGGGAAACGCGCCTCGATCGCCTTCAATCTCTGCCGGAGCTTGTCGTACTCGGCGTCCGAGATCTCCGGCTCGTCCTTCTCGTGATAGAGCTTGTCGTGATGGACGATCTCGTCCGTCAGGCGCTTGTGTTCGGAGCGGGCCTGCCGCTCGGTCAGCTTGTCGACGTCGAGCGCCGCCACGACCTTCGCCGCACGGGACATTGCCGCCTCCCTAGCCCGCCGCCGCCAGCAGCCGGTCGGCCGCGGCCCGCGCCTCGACCGTCACCTCCGCACCCGAGAGCATGCGCGCGATCTCCTCGCGGCGGCCCTTGGCATCGAGCGCCAGCACATCGGTGCTGGCCGTCGTGCGGGTCGTGGTCTTGCGGATCAGCCAGTGACGGTCGGCGACGGCGGCGACCTGCGGCGAATGGGTGACGACCAGGACCTGAACGTCCCGGGCCAGCCGCTTCAGCCGCTCGCCGACGGCAGCCGCGGTGGCACCGCCGATTCCCGAATCGACCTCATCGAACACGATGGTCGGCGCGTCACCGACCTTGGCGAGGCAGACCTTGAGTGCCAGCAGGAAGCGCGAGAGCTCGCCGCCCGAGGCGATTTTTGCAATGGGCGACGGCGGCGCACCAGGATTGGTCGAGACGGTGAACTGCACGCGGTCGGTGCCGGCGGCCGACCAATCCGGCTCTGGCAACGCGGCCACTTCCGTGACGAACTTCGCACGCTCCAGCTTCAGCGGCGCCAGCTCGGCGGCCACCGCCTTGTCGAGCCGGGCCGCGCCCTTGCGGCGCGCGGCCGCCTGCGTTTCCGCGGCCGCAAGATAGATCGCGCGAGCCGCCTTTGCCGCGGTGGACAGCTTCTTCAGCCCGGCCTCGCCGTCGTCGAGGGCCGCAAGTTGCGCCGAGAAATTCTCGGCGAGCGCGGCGAGCCCGGCCACGGCGACATTGTGCTTGCGCGCCATGGCCCGCAGCGCGAACAGCCGCTCCTCGATCTTCTCGAGCTTTGCCGGATCGAATTCCAGCGCATCGCGCGCCATCTCGAGCTGGGCCTGCGCCTCGGTGGCTTCGCTCAGGGCGCGATCGAGTGCGGCCAGCGGTGCGTCGAGACGACCGGCCGCCTTGTCGGCGTTGCGTTCGACCAAGCGATGCGCCGTCCTGAGGCTCGCAACGGCCCCCCGACCCTGCTCCAGCTCGCCCAGCGCCTGGCTGACCGCTTCGCCCAACGCGCTGCCGGCCCGCATGAGCTGGCGCTCGCCGGCCAGCGTCTCCTCGTCGTCGGCCTTCGGCGCTAGGGCATCGAGTTCCTTCACCGCGTGGCGTAGAAACTCCTCGTCGCGCCGCGCCGCCTCGGCGGCGGCCTGCGCGTCGGCATGGGCCTGCTCGGCGGTGCGCCATGCCGTCCATGCAGAGGCGACGGCGGCGGCCTGCTTCTCGAGGCCGGCGAAGGCATCGAGCGAACCACGATGCGTTGCCGTGTCGAGCAGCCCGTGCTGCTCCATCTGTCCCTGGATCTCGACCAGCGTGTCGCCCAGCCGGCGTAGCAGCGCGACCGAGGCCGGCTGGTCGTTGACGAAAGCACGGCCGCGACCGTCTGCACCGATCATGCGGCGCAGGGTCAGGACATCTTCGCCATCGAGGCCCTGCTCCGCCAGGATCGATCGCGCCGGATGATCGCGCGGCAGGTCGAAGGAGGCAGCGATCGAGGCCTGGGTGGCGCCGCGCCGAACCACGCCCGATTCGGCACGGGCGCCGAGCGCCAGGCCCAGCGCATCGATCAGGATCGACTTGCCGGCGCCTGTCTCACCGGTCAGTGCACCGAGGCCGCCGCCATGGGCGAAATCGAGGTCGAGTTTCTCGATCAGCACGAAGTCGCGGATCGAGAGCGTGGCGAGCATGCCGGACGGTCAGAAGATGCTGGAGAACCAGCCGCGCTTCTCGTCAGGCGGCCGTGTGCCCTCGCCGGTCATCAGGAAGTAGCTGTCCTGATACCATTCGCTGCCGGGGAAATTGTAACCGAGCACGGCGGCGGCTTCCTGCGCCTCGCTCTTCACGCCGAGCGAGAGGTAGCTCTCGACCAGCCGGTGCAGCGCCTCCGGAACGTGCGTCGTCGTCTGGTAGCGTTCGATCACCACGCGGTAGCGGTTGATGGCGCCGACATACTGCTGGTTCTTCTGGTAGTAGCGGCCGACGTCCATCTCCTTGCCGGCGAGATGGTCGATGCAGAGCTCGACCTTGAGGCGGGCGTCGCGCGCATAGGGCGACTCCGGAAAGCGCTTCACGACTTCCGCCAGTGCGTCGAGCGCCTGCTGGGTTGTGCGCTGGTCGCGGCCGACGTCGGAGATCTGCTCGTAGAAGCAAAGAGCCTTCAGGTAATAGGCATAGGGCAGGTCGCGATGGCCGGGATGGAGCTGGATGAAGCGATCCAGCGCGATGATGGCTTCGTCGTACTTGTTCGACTGGTAATAGGCGAAGGCCGCCATGATCTGCGCCTTGGTGGCCCAGACCGAATAGGGGTGCTGACGGTCGACTTCCTCGAAGTTCTTGGCGGCCGTCTTGTATTCCTGCTGCCCGAGCGCATCGAGACCGCGATTGTAGAGCTGTTCGACGGGGCGCTCGACATACTTGTCGTCGTCCGAGCCGCAGGCGGACAGGCCGAGCATCGCCAGCGAGAGCGTCAGCCCGGCAATGATGCGTCGTCCCTTACTCACAACCAACTTCGACATGTCCCATCCGTGATACTTCGGCCCGGCGCGTTATATCACGCGCCTGCGAAAAAAAGAGGGGCCAACGGCCCCTCGAGAAGATGCGTGGATAACCGAAATTCCTGCGTCAGTTGGCTTGCCGCCGCAGGAAAGCCGGAATCTGCAGATCGTCGTCGTCGCGGGCGGGCTTCGCACGCTCCGTGACATCGAGGCTGATCGAGGTCTGGACCGGTGCCGGTCGCGACGCGGCCGCCTTGGGAGCCACGGGCACGACGTTTTCCGGCGCGGTCCGTGCAACTGTCGGCTCGGCCGGCGCGGCGGCCGGTGCGGTTGCCGCGGGCTTCGGCGCCGAGAAGGCCCCGGTGATGCGCTGGAAAAGGTTCGGCGCGCGGCTGTCGGTTGCCGGGCGCGCGGCCATCGGACGCGTGACAGCCTCGGCACGGACCGGCGCCGGCTTGGGAGCCGACGGACGGCTGACACGCCAGTCGTTCTCATCGACCAGCGGGCGCTGCGGGGCGGCCTGGACGGGCGCCGGAGCCGGTGCGGCCGCGACGGGGGCCGGGATCGGCGCGGGCGCCGGGGCGACCGGCGCTTCCATGACCGGTGCGGCCATCACGGGTTCCTCGACCACCGGCGCTTCGTACACCGGTGCGGGTGTCGGCATCGAGGCCATGATCGGCGCGGCCGGAGCGGCTGCCTCGACCGGCGCCGGCGCGAAGGCCGGCGGCGCAACGGCCATCGGCGGCGCGACGGGAGCCGCCGGCATCGCAGGCGCCATCGCAGCGGCCGGCATGGCAACGCGACCGACCGGCGGCGCGACCGGACGGCTGAGCGCCGGCTGGCCCGTCTGCATCGGACGGTTCATGTCGAGCGACAGGTAGTTCGGCGCAGGCTGCTGCGCGGCCATCGCGGCGATACCGGTGGCGACCACCGACACGCGCATGCGGCCCTGCATGCCGGCATCGAAGGTCGAGCCGAAGATGATGTTGGCGTCGCCGTCGACTTCCTCGCGGATGCGGTTCGCGGCTTCGTCGACTTCGTGCAGCGTCATGTCGAGGCCACCGGTGATGTTGATGAGCACGCCCTTGGCGCCCTTCATCGAATGATCTTCCAGCAGCGGGTTGGAGATCGCCGACTCGGCCGCGACGCGGCTGCGATCCGGACCTTCTGCCTCGCCCGTGCCCATCATCGCCTTGCCCATCTCGCCCATGACGGTGCGGATGTCGGCGAAGTCGAGGTTGATCAGGCCCGGCATGACCATGAGATCGGTCACGCCGCGCACGCCCATGTGCAGCACGTCATCGGCCATCTTGAAGGCGTCCGCGAACGTCGTCTTCTCGTTCGCGATCTTGAACAGGTTCTGGTTGGGGATGACGATCAGCGTATCGACGACCTTCTCCAGCTCCGTGATGCCCTGCTCGGCCGACTGCATGCGGCGGCGGCCTTCGAAGTGGAAAGGCTTGGTGACGACGCCGATGGTGAGGATGCCCTGCTCGCGCGCCGCGGCGGCGATGACAGGCGCCGCACCGGTACCGGTACCGCCGCCCATGCCGGCGGTGACGAACACCATGTTGGCGCCGTCGAGAAGCTGAAGGATCTCCGGCAGCGCCTCTTCGGCGGCCTGACGGCCGACTTCCGGACGGGCGCCCGCGCCGAGACCCTGGGTGATGGTGATGCCGAGCTGGACGCGCCGGTCGGCGAGCGACTGGCTGAGCGCCTGCGAATCGGTGTTCGCAACGATGAACTCCACGCCTTCGAGCGCGGCGCTGATCATGTTGTTGACGGCGTTTCCGCCCGCGCCACCGACACCGACGACGGTAATGCGCGGCTTAATCTCGGACTCCGTCTGAGGGAGACTGAGGTTGATGGTCATTCGGTTTTCTCCACGCAAACGAGGGGTTATCTGCTCGGAGCAACGGCGTGGGCATCCTGTTTGAGTAGAAACCCTTCACCGCCACCGGCTTTTTCTTGTCTTTATGTCTATAGCCTGTGGGATTTGCCTCATCCCGCACAACATATTGCCTAAAAGTTTTCTCTAATCCAACTGCCAATCCGGCCGATTCGACTCGCCGGTGCTTCGCTCGACGCCGGTTGAGCCTGCGCGACGGCGTGATTCTGGAGCGCGAAGGAAAGAAGTCCGGCCGCTGCGGAAAACGCAGGCCCGCCAGTCGAATCCGCGAGTCCCGCCAGACGCAGCGGCGCGCCGGTGCGGACCTTCTTGTTGAGAATCGCAGCGGCGACTTCGGGGACGCCATCGAGTTGGCAGCCGCCACCGACCAGAACGGCGCGTCCACCGGCCAACTTATCCACACCGGACGCTTCGAGTCGGCTGCGCACGAGTTCGAACGTCTCCTCGACTCGCGGACGAATGATGCCGACCAGGATCGAACGCGGAATGTGGTTGGGCCGCGTGCGATCTTCCTCGCCGATCAGCGGCACGTCGATGATGTCGTACTCGTCGTTGGGCTTGATGACGGCGCGGCCGATCTGCGTTTTCATCCGCTCTGCATGCGCGACCGGCGTCGACAGGCCACGGGCGATGTCGCGCGTGACGTGTTCGCCGCCGACCGGGATCGAATCGACGTGGACCAGATGGCCTTCATAGAAGACGGCGATCGAAGTAGTGCCGGCCCCCATGTCGATCAGGGTCACACCGAGGTCACGCTCGTCGGAGACCAGCGAACTGAGGCCCGCCGCGTGGGCGGCGACGACGCGGTCGGCGATCTCGAGATGGGCGCGGCGCACGCAGACCTGCAGGTTGCGCATCGCACCGCTCGCCGCGGTCACCAGATGGACGTCGACTCCCAGGCGCTCGCCGAACATGCCGCGCGCGTCGCGGACCGGGGTTCCGTCGACCGTATAGCCGATGGCGGCGGAATGGATGATGTCGCGGTCGGCGGTCTCGGCCGGAAGCTGGATGTGCTGCTGGACACGACGGACGTCGCGCTCGCCGATCTCGTGATGGCCGATCGCCACTTCGAGGCTCTGATTGTGCGAGGCCGCCGAACCGCCGCTGACGCCGACGATGACGTCGCGGACCTGCTCGCCACACATTTCCTCCGCGGTCGACACCGCCGAGGAGATCGCCCGGGTGGCCGCTTCCATGTCGATGATGTTGCCCGAGCGCATGCCGAGAGCGGGCTGGTGGCCGATGCCGACCACCCGAAGTCCCTGGCCGTCGACCCGCGCCACGAAGCACACGACCTTGTTGGTGCCGATGTCGAGCGCCGCAATGACGCCATTTCTCGTCTTCGCCACGATGTCCCCCGTCTACGCGTACACTTCCGAGTTTTTTCGATTCTACGCTGGCCCAGGCGTTCCGTCGCCAGGATTGCGCTTTCTCAGATAAAGTTTGTCGGGCAGTCGCAGATCGACGACGCCGAATTCACGCGACAGCAACTTGTGCTGACCGTCGAGCTTGGCGAGATGCTGAAGGGCCGCGACGGCGTCCTCCTCCGGCAGCCAGATCTCGACACCGTTGTTCAGGATGAGATTCCAGCGGCGCTGTCCAACCCACACGGCGGAGCGAAGCTGCTGCGCCACGGTCGGCTCGTAAGTGAGCAGCAGCAACAGGTCGCCGACATGGTCGGGCGCACCGGGACCGCCCAGCAGCAGGAGCTTCTCGGCGCCGGGCGGCATGCGGCTTGCCCGCACGGTGCGGCCGTTGGCATCGATCAGCGTGTACTCCGTGCCGTTCTGCCAGATCGCGACGGCGCGGCGCTCCTTCATCGTGACATAGAGCGTGTCCGGCAGGCGGCGCTCGACCGTTGCCCACTCGACCCAGTCGATCGCCTCGAGCCGCTTGCGGGAGGCCTGCAGGTCGATGCCGAGCAGCGAATCGCCCCGGCTGACGTTCAGTGCGGCGAGCAGATCGGCCCGTTCGACATAGTCGCGCCCCTCGACGGTGACGTCCGCGAGCTTGAACGGCGTGATGGCGCCGACGACGGTGTGCGAGATGGCCTCCAGGCGGCTTTGCGCCTCGACCAGCCAGCCTTCGCGCCAGGCCCACCAGCCGCCCCCGCCGCCGCAGCCCAGCAACAGCACGATGGCGCCGAGCAGGACCGGCTGCTTCCAGAACGGACGGGCGGCCTTGCGGATCGGTCCGCGCTTCTTGCGCCGGTCATAGTCGCGCTTCGGCGCGGCGCCGGCCTTGGGCGTGGCCGTCTTCTTCGCGACGCTCATGTCGGATGCCTCGCGTGCTCGACCATCCATGTCATGAGCTGTGACCACGAGATGCCGGCCCACTTGGCCTGTTCCGGCGCCAGCGACAGCGGCGTCATGCCGGGCTGGGTGTTGAGTTCGAGGATGACGAGGCCGGAGGTGCCGGGCTTCGAATCGTCCCAGCGGAAGTCGGCGCGACTCAAGCCGCTGCACCCGAGTTCCTGGTACGCCGCCAGTGCCCATTGCTTGGCGGCTTCGTAGACATCCTCCGGCACCGGCGCGGGCACGAGATGCTCGGTGATGCCGTCGGTGTACTTGGCTTCGTAGTCGTAGAAGCGGGTGCGCGGGCGGAGTTCGGTGACGGCGATCGGCTTGTCGCCCATCACGGCGACCGTGAGCTCGCGTCCCGGCACGAACTTCTCGATCAGCACGCGTTCGCCGAACGCCGCTTCCGCAGCCTCGACCGCCGCCAGGTTGTCGCCGTCGCGCACGATATGAACACCGATGCTCGAACCCTGATCGATGGGCTTTACCACATAAGGCCGGGGCATGGGATCGCCGGCGGCGAGCGAGCGGCGCTCGATCACGCGGCCTTCCGCCACGCGCAGCCCGAGCGACGCAAAGATGTGCCGGGCCAGCGGCTTGTCCATCGCGATGGCCGAAGCCAGCACACCGGAATGCGTGTAGGGCACCCGCATGATCTCGAGGACGCCCTGGATGCAGCCGTCCTCGCCATAGCGACCGTGCAGGGCATTGAAGACCACGTCGGGGCCGCCGCCGGCTGCCGGCCGCAGGAACTCGACCAGGGCGCGCAAGTCGCGCTTCACGTCGTATTCGAGGACCTCGTGCCCGCCCTCGCGCAGCCCCTCGGCGCAGGCCTTGCCGCTGACCAGCGAGACCTCACGCTCGGGCGACCAGCCGCCCATCAGGACCGCGACGCGCTTCATCATTCTCTCCCCGCCGGTTCGCCGATGCGCCGGATTTCCCATTCGAGCTGCACGCCGGTCTTCTCCAGCACGCGGCGGCGCACTTGCTCGCCCAGCGCCTCGATGTCGGTTGCCGTGGCCTCGCCGAGATTGATCAGGAAGTTGCAATGCTTCTCGGACACCTGCGCCTCGCCGATGCGCAGACCGCGGCACCCGGCCTCGTCGATCAGCTCCCAGGCGCGCCGGCCCGGCGGATTGACGAAGGTCGAACCGCCGGTGCGGCTGCGCGGCTGGGAATCCGTGCGGGCCGTGTCGATCTCGGCAATGCGGCGGGCGATGGCAAGCTGGTCGCCGGGCGTCCCGCGCAAACGTGCCGAGGTGAAAATCCAGTCCGACGGCGCGTCGCTGTGGCGATAGCGGTAGCCCATGGCGGCGGGCGGCACCGTGTGGACCTTGCCCGCACGATCGACCGCCTCGGCCGCAAGAAGAACCTGCGCCAGGTCGCCCTCGTAGGCGCCGGCATTCATGCGCAGCGCACCACCGATCGTGCCGGGAATGCCGCTCAGGAACTCGAGTCCGGCCAGCGCATGATCGCGGGCCGACAGCGCGACGTTGAGGTCGAGCGCGCCCGCGCCGGCCACGACCTCGTTGCCTTCGACCGAGATGCCGGTGAAACCGCGCATCAGGCGGACGACCACGCCCTTCACGCCGCCGTCGCGCACGAGAATGTTGGAGCTGACTCCCAGCACCGTGACCGGCACGTCCGGCGGCAGGCCTGCCATGAAGCTCGCGAGGTCCTCGACGTCGGCGGGCCGGAACAGGACCTCGGCCGGACCACCTGCGCGAAACCAGGTCTGCGGACCGAGGGCGGCGTCGGCGGTCAGCCGTCCGCGCGGCCTGGGCAGCCGGTCGATCAGGTGGGAGGTCGAGGTCGCGAGAGCCATCATGCAGCCGTTCCGCCGTGAGGGCCGGAATCGTTGGCGATGGCGCGCGGGCCGGCCTTTTCGGCCGCGAGTTGCTGGATCTGGCCAGGCAGGGCATGCGCCCAGGCCGTGATGTTGCCGGCGCCGAGGCAGACCACGACGTCGCCCGGACGCGCCGTTTGCCAGACCAACTCAGGCAGATCGCCCGGTCCGCCAAGCGGCGCCACGTCGCGATGGCCGGCGCGCTGCACGAGGCCGACCAGCATGTCGCGATTGACGCCTTCGATCGGCGCTTCGCCCGCGGCGTAGACATCGGCGATGATCACGGCATCGGCGTCGGAGAAACAGGTGGCGAACTCGGCGCGCAGCGCGCCGAGACGTGAGTAACGATGCGGCTGCATGACGGCGATGACGCGTCCAGAGCCGCCATAGGCCTGACGGGCGGCGCGCAGCACCGCCGCGATCTCGACCGGGTGATGGCCGTAATCGTCGATCACGGTGATGCCGTGCGCCTCGCCGGTCTTGGTGAAGCGGCGCTTCACGCCCGCGAACGAGGCCAGCGCGCGGCGGATCGTGTCGTCCGGCAGGCCCATCTCCTGCGCGACGGCGATCGCCGCCAGGGCGTTCTGGACATTGTGCTGGCCGAACATCGGCAGCCGGATTCCGGTGATGGTGCGCGATTCGTTCGTGGCGCGATGCTCGACCATGACATCGAAGTCGGCGCCGCCGCGGTCGAGCTTGAGGTTGATGGCGCGCACATCGGCATTGGCGCCGATTCCGTAGGTGACGATGCGCCGGTCGGCGACACGCGGGATCAGCGCCTGGACCTCGGGATGATCCGAGCAAAGCACGGCGAAACCGTAGAAGGGAATGTTCTCGACGAAGCGGACGAAGGCGTCGCGCAGCGCGTCGAAGGTTCCGTAGTGGTCGAGATGCTCGGGATCGACGTTGGTCACCACCGCGATGGTGGCCGGCAGGCGCAGGAACGAGCCATCCGATTCGTCGGATTCCACGACCATCCAGTCGCCGTCGCCCAGACGCGCGTTGGTGCCATAGGCGTTGATGATTCCGCCATTGATGACGGTCGGATCGAGACCGCCGGCGTCGAGCATCGAGGCGACCAGCGACGTCGTCGTCGTCTTGCCGTGCGTGCCGCCAACGGCAATCGACCATTTGAGGCGCATCAATTCGCCTAGCATCTCGGCGCGGCGCACGACCGGCACGTGGCGCGTGCGGGCGGCCAGAACCTCGGGATTGTCCTTCTTGACGGCGCTCGACACGACCAGGACCTGGGCGCTGCCGACGTTCTCGGCGCGGTGGCCGATCATCACCTTCATGCCGAGCTCGGCGATGCGGCGCGTATTGGCGCTCTCGGCGACGTCGCTGCCCTGCACCTTGTAGCCGAGGTTGTGGAGGACCTCGGCGATGCCGGACATGCCGATACCGCCGATGCCGACGAAGTGGATGAGTCCGAGGTCGAGCGGCAGCGCCCTCATGCGGCGACTCCTGACGGCGAGAGAGGAAGGGAGATCATTTCGCCCACGACATCGGCAAGCTTCGCGGCGGCATCGGGACGGCCGGCGCCATGCGCCGCCGACGCCATCGCTGTAAGACGCTCCGGCGCTTCGATCAACGCCATGAGATGGCCGAGCAGCGCGTCGGCGGTGAAAGACGCATGTGGCATCACGATGCAGGCCCCCGTCGCCTCGAAGGCGCGGGCGTTGGCGGTCTGATGATCGTCGGCGGCGTAAGGATACGGCACGAGGATCGACGGCCGGCCGATCGCCGCCAGTTCGGCCACCGTCGAGGCACCGGAGCGGCCGATCACGAGATGCGCCGATGCGATGCGGCGCGGCAGGTCCTGGAAGAACGGCGCCAGTTCGGCCACGACGCCTGCCTTCACGTAGCTGGTCCGCACGCGGTCGATGCTCTCGGGGCGGCATTGCTGCACGATGCGCAGCCGCGCCCGCACCGCCTGCGGCAGGGCCAATACCGCTTCCGGAATGACCTCGCCGAAGGAGGCCGCGCCCTGGCTGCCGCCGAAGACGAGCAGATCGATCACCCTGCCCTCGCCGGGCGCGCGGTAGGGCTGGTCCCTGAGGGCGCGCACCGTCTCGCGCACCGGATTGCCGACCAGTCGGGCTCGCGCGTCGCCGTCGAGATAACGCGTACGGGCAAACGATGTGGCGACGCGCGCCGCGCCGCCCAGCACGAGGCGATTGGCGCGTCCCAGAACCGCGTTCTGCTCGTGCAGTGCGGACGGCAGGCGGCGCAGGCGGGCCGCGAGCATGGTCGGAACCGAGGCATAGCCGCCGAAGCCGACCACCGCGGACGGCCCGATGCGACCCAGGGCTCGCCAGGCGTCGAACAGTCCCAGCGCCAGCGAGAACAGCGCCAGCACCTTTTTCGCCATGGAGCCGGTCGGACTGGCCGAATGAATATAGTGGATCGGCCGGCGCGACAGCGCGCCCTGCCACTGGCGGCCCCGCGAATCGGTGACCAGCGTGAACGGCACGCCGCGCGCCTCGAGTTCGCCCGCCAGTGCCTCGGCGGGGAACACGTGCCCGCCAGTGCCGCCGGTCGCCAGAACCACGGGACGCACTGCCGCCATCAGACGGCCTCTCTCAAGCCTGCATGCTCACGCGTGAGCGACAGCAACATCCCGACGCAGATCGCCATCGCCAGCGCCGAGGAGCCGCCGTAGGAGATGAACGGGAGCGTCATGCCCTTGGCGGGGATGAGCTGGATCGTCGAGGCCATGTTGATGGCGGCCTGCAGCCCGAACTGCACCGCAAGGCCCGTGGCCGCCAGGGTGATGAACAGGCTGGTCTCCTTCGAGGCGCGCGACATCGAGCGCAAGGTCACGAAGGCAAAGAGCGCGAGGATCATCAGGCAGACGACGAGGCCGAATTCCTCGCCGGCGACAGCCATGACGAAGTCGGTATGGGCGTCGGGAAGCTGTGCCTTCACCGTGCCCTCGCCGGGACCGCGGCCGAACAGGGAGCCGTTCATGAAGGCTTCGAGCGAGGTGTTGACCTGATAGTTGTCGCCCGATGTCGGATCGAGGAAACGGTCGAAGCGGCTTCGCACGTGGCTGAACAGGAAGTACGCGCCGACCAGGCCGGCGGCGCCGGCCACCGCGCCGAAACCGGCGACCCACATCGGCAGGCCGACGACGAAGAGCTGGATGCCCCATACCGCGGCAACGACGACGCTCATGCCGAGGTCGGGCTGCATCACCAGCAAGGCCAGCACGCCGCCGACCAGTACCGTCGACATCAGGTAGCCCGGTGCGCGCCGCTCGGTGCGGCTCTGCGCCAGCAGCCAGGCCGAGATCACGGCGAGGCTCGGCTTCACGAATTCCGATGGCTGCAGGCTCGACAGGCCGGGCACGGAGATCCAGCGCCGCGCACCTTTGATTTCGACGCCTATGACGAATGTGGCCGCCAGGAGCACGATGCTGCCGCAGAAGACCAGCAGCGCCAGCCGTCGCACATGCCGCGGCGACGCCAGCGAGATCCCCAGCATGACGAGCAGCGCCAGCGGCAGGAACATGAACTGCCGCTTGGCGAAGATGAACGAGTCGGCGCCGATGCGCTCGGCGGCCGGCGGCGATGCAGCCAGCGTCAGCATCACGCCGAACGCCATGATCGCCAGGATCGCGCCCAGCGACCAGCGGTCGACAGTCCACCACCATTGCCCGATCACGCTTCGATCGTCGCGCGGAACCTGGATCACGCGGCCCTCCCCAAAATTTCAGCCCCCGGCAGCGCCCGCGCCATGGCCCGGAACGCATCCCCCCGATGCTCGTAGCTCTTCCACTGGTCCCACGACGCGCAGGCGGGCGAGAGCAGCACGACGGCCGGCCCTTTGCCCTCCCCCTGCGCCTCGCGCTGCGCCAGCGCATGCGCGGCGTCGAGCGCCGACTGCAGGTCGCCGCAGCGGCTGTAAGGCAGCTTGCCCTCGAGCTGGCCGGCGAACAGCTCCGTCGCCTCGCCGATCAGGAAGGCATGACGGATGCGGTCGAAGTACGAAGCGAGCGGCGCGACACCGCCCTCCTTCGCCTGACCGCCCAGGATCCAGTAGATGTCGTCGTAGCTCGAAAGGGCACGCGCCGTAGCATCGGCGTTCGTGGCCTTGCTGTCGTTGATGTAGACGATGTTGCCGACCGCAGCGACGCGCTCCTGGCGGTGCGGCAGGCCGGCATAGGTCTTCATTCCGGCCACGATCGCTTCGCGCGGCAGGTCGAGCCACCGGCAGACGGCCCAGGCACAGGCTGCGTTCTGGCCGTTGTGATCGCCGGGCAGGGTCAGGACGTCGGCGAAGTCGACCGTGTAGCCGTCGGCATCGACCAGCACGCCGGCGCGGTAGGAGATCCCGTTGGCCACCGGCCGGTCGAGTGCCACCGGAATGCAGGCGATGCCGGGACGCGCTGCGATCTCGCGCTCGATTTCGCGCGAGGGCTCGTCCTCGATACCGATCACGGCGCAGTCGCCGGCACGCTGGCGCTGGAAGATGTTCTTCTTGGCGGCCACGTAGCCCGGGATGTCGCCGTGCCGGTCGATATGGTCGGGAGTGATGTTGAGCCAGACCGCGATGTCGGCGCGGAAGGTCTGCAGCAGTTCGAGCTGGTAGGACGACAGTTCAAGCACGTAGAGCCCGCCCTTGCCGAGCGGATCGAGATCGAGCGCGCCGCGGCCGATATTGCCGCCGACCTGGCAGCGCAGGCCCGCCTGCTGGAGGATGTGGCCGATCAGCGCCGTCGTCGTCGACTTGCCGTTGGTGCCGGTGATGGCGACGAACGTCGCCTCGGGCTGGGCCCGGGCCAGCAGTTCGACGTCGCAGATGATCGGCTTGCCCGCCGCCCGCGCCGCGACCGCGACCGGATGCGGCACCGGCAGGGTGCTCGGGATGCCGGGGCTGATCACCAGAGCCGTGATGCCCGACCAGTCGATGGTGGCCGGATCGGCCACGCGGGCGCCGGCCTGCACCGCCGCGTCGCGCGACGCCGCGTTGTCGTCCCAGGCGACGCAATCGATCCCGGCCGCCCGCAGGGCGCGCACGGTCGCCAGGCCGGAGCGCGCGAGCCCCAGCACGACGAACGACGACCCCTTGAGGACGGCGAGATCGATCATGCGCTCACCGGAGCTTCAGGGTGGCGAGGCCGGCCATCGCCAGGATGGCCGCGATGATCCAGAAGCGGAAGACGATGGTGGGCTCGGCCCATCCCTTCTGCTCGAAATGATGATGCAGCGGCGCCATTCGGAAGACCCGCTTGCCGGTCCATTTGTAGGAGAGCACCTGCACGATCACCGAGACCGTTTCGAGCACGAACAGGCCACCCACGATCGACAGCACGATCTCGTGCTTGGTGACGACCGCGACCGCTCCCAGCGCCCCGCCGATGGCGAGCGAGCCGGTATCGCCCATGAACACCATCGCAGGAGGTGCGTTGAACCAGAGGAAGCCGAGGCCCGCGCCCACCAGCGCCGCCAGCAGCACGGCAAGTTCGCCCGAACGCGGCACGTGATGGAGGTAGAGGTAGTTGGTGAGGATCGTATTGCCGACGACGTAGGCGATCAGACCGAACACGGCGGAGGCCATGATGACCGGGCCGATGGCGAGCCCGTCGAGACCGTCGGTCAGGTTCACCGCGTTCGAGGTGCCGGCGATCACCAGGACGCCGAAGCCGATGAAGCCGACGATGCCCAGCGGGATCAGCACGTCCTTGAGGAACGGCACGGCGAGCTGGTAGCGCAGCGGCGCGGGCGAGGCCTGGGCGATCAGGTAGACCGCGATGGCGGAGGCGCCGACCGTGAGCGCGAGCTTGATCTTGCCCGGCACGCCCTTGGTGTTGCGCTTTGTGACCTTCAGGAAGTCGTCCCAGAAGCCCACCGCGCCAAAGGCCAGCGTGACGCCCAGGACGATCCAGACATAGCGGTTGGTGAGGTCGGCCCACAGCAGCGTCGCGACCGACAGCGTGATCAGGATCAGCAGCCCGCCCATCGTCGGCGTGCCCTTCTTGGTCATCAGGTGGCTGGCCGGACCATCGTCGCGGATCGGCTGTCCCTGCTTCTGCTTGCTGCGCAGCCAGCGGATGAGCGCGCCGCCGATCAGGAAGCTCAGCACCAGCGCCGTGAGGAAGGCCGCGATGGAGCGGAACGTCAGATAGCGGAACAGGTTGAACGGCGTGAACAGGTCCGCCAGCGGATAAAGAAAATTGTAGAACATCCTAGCGTCCCGCCTCGCCGCCGCTGGCCGCCACGATGGCGTCCACGACGATCTTCATTTTCGATCCCAGCGAACCCTTCACTGCGACCACATCCCCTGCCCTGAGCACCGCCGGAAGATCGCCCGCCAGCGCCGCCGAATCCGGCCGGTGCACACCGCGCTGCGCGGGCGCCAGCTTCTGCCACAGGGCCTGCATGTGCGGGCCGCACAGGAACACCTGCGCAGCGCCGCTCGCGGCCACCGCATCGGCGAGACCGGCGTGGTAGCCGTCCGCGCCCTCGCCCAGTTCGCGCATGTCGCCCAGCGCGAGTATCCGACGCCCTCCCGGCTGCGGCTCGGTCCGCGCCAGGACCGCGAGCATCGCCTTCACCGAGACCGGATTGGCGTTGTAGCTCTCGTCCAGCAGCTCGATCGTGCCGTTGCCGAACTTCAGCATCCGGCGCGCACCACGACCGGGTGAGGCCTTCACGCCGGCCAGCGTGGCCGCCGCGCTCGACACATCCGCGCCGAGCGCCTCGACCACCGCCAGCGCCGCGACGCTGTTCAGCACCCAATGCTCGCCGGCCGCGCCCAGCCGATACTCGATCCGGCGACCGTGGAGCAAGGCTGCAACTTCACTGCCCGAATCCTGCAGATTGCAGGAGACAAGACGGGCGTCCGCAGCCTCGCTGCGCCCGAAGCCGACGATGCGTGAAACGCCGAAATGACGCGCTTTTCCGACCAGGCGCTCGTAGTGATGGCTGTCGCGATTGAGCACGGCCACTGCGCCTTCCGCCATGCCAGCGAACAGACAGCCCTTCTCGTCGGCGACCGCTTCCTCACTGCCCATGTGGCCGATGTGCACCGGCCCCACATTGGTCACGACGCCGACATGCGCCTCGACCTGACGGGCGAGCGGCTCGATCTCGCCGGGATGGTTCATGCCGATCTCGAACACGCCGTACTGCGCATCGCGCGGCAGGCGCGCGAGGCTGACCGGCACGCCGACATGATTGTTGTAGCTCGCGACGCTGGCCGAGGTCGGCGCCTGGGCCGAGAGCATCGCGCGCAACGCGTCCTTGGTGCTGGTCTTGCCGACCGAGCCGGTGACGCTGGCGATTCGCGCCTTGCTGCGGCGACGCGCGGCACGACCGAGTTCGACCAGCGCCTTCATCGTGTCCGGCACGCGAACCAGCGTGCCACGGGCGCCCTCGACGTCGCGCGACACGACGGCGGCCGCGGCGCCGCGCGACAAAGCATCGGCCACAAAGCCGTGGCCGTCGGTCGTCTCGCCGCTCAGGGCAAAGAAGAGATCGCCCTTGCCCACGGCGCGGCTATCGAAGGTCACGCCCTCGGCCTCGAAGGGTATGGTGATGGACGCCGCCGTCAGCGCCGCCTTCACCTCGTCGGAGGTCCAGAGCGCGCTCATGCCGTGCCTCCGGCCAGGGCGCGCGCTTCCTCCGCGTCGTCGAAATGGTGCGTCACGCCCTTGATCGTCTGTCCGGTCTCATGGCCCTTGCCGGCGATCAGCAGCAGGTCGTCGGCGCTCGACAGCGCTTCCATGCCGGCGGCAAGGGCGGCGTGGCGGCCGTTGCCGATCTCGATCCAGTTGCGGCGATCGTCGGCGATACCGCGCACGATCTCGGCGCGGATCGCGGCCGGCTCCTCGCTGCGCGGATTGTCGTCGGTGACGATGGTGAGGTCGGCAAGGCGCGTGGCGATCTCGCCCATCACCGGCCGCTTGGCGCGGTCGCGGTCGCCGCCGCAGCCGAACACGACGACGAGCTTGCCGCGCGCGAAGGGCCGCAGCGTGCGCAACACCGTCTCCAGCGCCTCGGGTTTGTGGGCATAGTCGACATAGACAGCGGCGCCGGTGCGATGGCGGGCGACGAGCTGCAGCCGGCCGGGCGCGCCGGACAGATGGGCGAGCGCGGCGACGGCGCGGGCCGGATCGCCGCCGGTGGCAACGACGAGGCCGAGCGCCGCCAGCGCGTTCGAGGCCTGGAAGCCGCCGACCAGCGGCAGGTCGACTTCGTGGCGCGTGCCCATGACTTCGAGCGACAGATTCTGGCCGGTCGGCGTGGGATCGTCGGCCAGAAGACGGAACTCGCTGCCCTTCGCACCATAGGTCCAGAAGCGGATGCCGCGCGAGCGGCAGATCGCGGCCAGTGCGTCGGCGCGATCGCTGTCGGCGTTGACGACGGCGGTGCTGTTCGGCGGCAGCAGCACGTCGAACAGGCGCGCCTTGGCCGCGAAGTAGGCGTCCATCGAGCGGTGATAGTCCAGATGCTCGTGCGTGAGGTTGGTGAAGGCCGCCGCGGCGAGGCGCAGCCCGTCGAGCCGTGACTGGTCGATGCCGTGGCTCGACGCCTCGATGGCGAGATGCGACACGCCCTCGCGCGCCAGGGTCGCCAGGTCCTCGTGAAGCTGCACCGGATCGGGCGTGGTGAGGCCGCCGTCGCGCACGAGGCCGGGCGACACGATCCCGAGCGTTCCGATGCTGGCCGCCTTCAGACCGATCCGCTCCCAGATCTGGCGTACGAAATGCACTGTCGACGATTTGCCGTTGGTGCCGGTGACGGCGGCGATGGTGGCGGGCTGGGCGCCGGCGAAGGCCGAGGCCATCAACGCCACGCGACGGCGCGTATTGGCGTCGCGCACGACCACGATGCCAGGATCGAGCGGCGGCAGCACGGCATCGGGGGCGGCGAGAATCGCGACGGCACCGCGCTTCACGGCGTCGGCCACGAAGGCAGCCCCGTCCTGGTGGCTCCCCGACAGGGCGGCGAAAAGATAACCCGGCTTTACCTTGCGGGAGTCGAGCGTCAGTCCGGCGAGAATGGGATCGCGCGGCAACGCGGGATAAATCGCGGTTGCGTCTGCGCCCCGGCGCATCAGCTCACTCAGACGCAACGCGGCGCACTCCCGGACCGGGTGCCGCCGCCGTCTGACCGGGGGCCGGGCGGACCGGCAGGGCCTTGCGATGATCGCCGGGCGAGCGACGCACGCTCGCCGGTACGACCTGCGCCGGTACGACGGGAGCCGGCACCGGGGTCGAGGCGATCTCGATCGGGGGCAGGCCTTCCTTGAGATCGCCCGGCAGGATGCCGTAGAGCGACACGATCTGTTCGATGATGACCTTGACCGACGGCGCCGCGACCCAGCCGGCCGTGGCGTAGCCGCCCGTCTCGGGCAGGCCCTTCGGCTCGTCGAGCGAGACGATGACGACGAACTTCGGGTCGTTCATCGGGAACGCGCCGACGAAGGAGCTGATCAGCGCCTTCTGGCGGTAGCCGCCGCGCCCCGGCTTCTCGGCGGTGCCTGTCTTGCCGCCGACCTCGTAGCCCGGAACGTTGGCGTTCTTGCCGGTTCCCTCGACCGCGTTGAGGCGCAGCAGCTGGCGCATGTTGACCGACGTCTTCTGCTGGATGACCCGGCGGCCCTTGTCGCTGGCGGCCGTGCGCTTGACCAGCGAGGGCTGGTAGAGGATGCCGCCGTTGATCATGGCCGCGGAACCCATCGCCAGATGCAGCGGCGTCACCGAGATGCCGTGACCGAAGGCGATGGTCATGGTGTTGATCTTCATCCAGTGACGCGGCCAGAGCGGGCCGGCGACTTCGGGAAGCTGGGTGGTGACCGGCTTCAGGAAGCCGATCTTGTCGAAGAAGGCCCTCTGGCCCTCCGGCCCCATCACCTCGACCGCCATCTTGGCCGAGGCGATGTTCGACGAATACTTGAAGATATCGGGCACCGACAGCGGACGGCGCTGGGCGTGGTCGTCGTTGATGGTGAAGCGGTCGATCTTGATCGGCGACGTGGCATCGAAGACGCTCGTCATCGACACCTTGCCCGAATCGAGCGCCATGGCCGTATTGAATATCTTGAAGGTCGAACCCTGCTCGTAGACGCCGAGCGTGGCGCGATTGAAAAGCGCCTCGTTGGTCAGCGTCCGGGTGCTGTTGGGATTGTAGGTGGGCAGCGACGCCATGGCGAGGACCTCGCCGTTGGTGACGTCCATCACGATCGCGGTGGCGCCGATCGCCGAGAATTTCTGGACGGCGCGCGCGAGTTCGCGCTCGACGATGCGCTGCAGGCGCAGGTCGATGGAAAGCTGCACCGTCTCGCCACTCTGGAGCTGCTGGTCGAAGTAGCGCTCCGTGCCCGCAAGGCCGGTATTGTCGACGCTGGCATAGCCCAGAATATGAGCGGCGGCGGTACCCTGCGGATAGATGCGACGTTCCTCGGCCTGGAACTCGAGGCCGGGAATGCCGAGGCGGTTGACGCGGTCGTGCTCGCGCGGGCTGAGGCCGCGCTTGATCCAGACGAAGGTCCGGTCGCCTTCGAGCTTCTCGCGGACGTCGTCGTACTTCAGGTCCGGAAGCGCCGTCACGATCTTGCGCGCGGCTTCCTGCGGGTCGAGCAGAAGGTGCGGATTGACGAACGCCGACATGACCGGGACCGACGTCGCCAGCACGGCGCCATTGCGGTCCACGATGTCGGCGCGCTCGGACTGGATCGAACCGCCGCGGGCCGCGACGCGCTGTGTCGGCTCGGCGCCGTCACGCAGCAGCGACACGTAACCCATGCGCAGGCCGACCGCCGTGAAGGCAATGCCGAAGATCACCGAGGCGATCATCAGGCGCTGCCGGGCGGTCTCCTGCGCATCGCCCTTCAGCCGCTCCTTGGCCGAGGTGTAACGCGCGCCGGCCGCCGCGTTTTCCGCGGCGGCCGGTTCAGGCGAGGCAGACTTGCGCCACAGCCTCATCGTGGACCCTCTTGTTTACGCGAGAGGATTTCATCGATGGAGACTGCGGCGCTCTGGCCGTCGCCAACCGGACCCGATGTTGCCGGCTCTTGTATCTGGGCCGGTCGAGGGGGCGTCGTGGGTCCGGGGGTACGCTTGGAAAGAGGTGCGGAGGCCGGCGAGGGGCTGCCGGCCTCCGCTGCGACGCGGGCACCACCGGGCAAAGTCGACGAGGGGACGTCGTTGCCCGTTCGTGGGGGGGAAGGGAGTGGTGCTTCGCGCCGCGGGGGGACAGATTCGGGTTTGAGTTGATCGAGTCGGACCACCTGCTTGATGGAGGCCGACTCGAGCTTGAGATGCTTCTGGGCGAGCAGCTCGATGCGCTCGGATTCGTTCAGGTGAGCCCACTCGACGCGCAGGATGTGCGTCGCCTGCTGGCTCTCGATGATCTTCTGGTTGGTGCGATCGATCCGCTCCTCGAGGTCCTGCACCTTGTACTTGACGGTGAACAGGCCGACGGCCGTGGCGACGGCGGCGACCGACCAGAACAGGAGACCACGATGGATCATGCGCGGTCTCCCGCGCCGAGTTTCTCCGCCACGCGCAGGCGGGCCGAACGGGCGCGCGGATTGCCCGCGACTTCCTCGTCGGACGGCAGCACCGGCTTGCGCGAGAGATCGCGCAGCGTCGCGACGCGGCCACCGGCACTGGGCGGCGCGTGGCGCGACGGACCCGGCGTGCGGCCGGCACGGGCGCGGACGAATTCCTTCACGGCACGGTCTTCCAGCGAATGGAAGGACACGATTGCAAACCGCCCCCCCGGCGCCAGGACCTGCTCGGCGGCGGCGAGGCCGCGCTCGAGTTCGCCCAGTTCGTCGTTCACGGCGATGCGCAGCGCCTGGAAGGTGCGTGTGGCGGGATCGCTCTCGTCCCTGCCCTGCGGACCGACCGCGCGGCGCACGATCTCGGCCAGCTCGCCGGTGCTTTCGATGCGCTTGGCGCGACGCGCCTCGACGATGTTGCGCGCCACGCGACGGCTGCGACGCTCCTCGCCGTAGCGCCAGATGATGTCGGCGAGCTCGACTTCGTCGGCATCGTTCACCAGATCCGCGGCCGACTGCCCGTTCTTCTCCATGCGCATGTCGAGCGGACCCGACGCACGGAAAGAGAAGCCGCGATCGGCCTGGTCGAACTGCATCGACGAAACGCCGAGGTCGAGCGCGACGCCGTCGACATCCTCGACACCTTCTGCCGACAGGAGGTCGGCCATGTCGCCGAAGCGGCCCTCGATCAGACGCAGGCGCGGCGCGTAGCGTTCGGCCAGCGCCTTGCCGGCGGCAATCGCGTCGGGATCGCGATCGATGGCGATCACCTGGCAATCGGCACGATCGAGCATCGCGGTGGTGTAACCGCCGGCGCCGAACGTGCCGTCGAGATAGCGGCCGCCGTCGCGCGGCTGCAGCGCATCGACGACTTCGCGGGCCATTACCGGAATGTGGCGAACGCCGATCATGCGTCGCCTCCGCTCATGCCACGCACGAACGCCGCCATCTTCTCGCGCTCGGCATCGCGACGCGCCTGCCAGCTGGCGGGATTCCACAGCTGGAACTTCTCGACCTTGCCGACCAGCATGACACCGTCGGTCGCGTCGAGCGTCTGGACGAACTCGGCCGGCATCGTGAAGCGGCCGTCCGGCTCCAGCGAAATGGTGCGCGCGCCGGCCGACAGATAGCCCGCCGGATCGAACGCCTCGTCGTCGAGGGCGACCTTCAGCGAACCTTTCGGCCCCAGCGCTTCGGCACGCACACGGTCCAGCATGGCATCGAAGCCCGCGCGGGAATTGCCGTTCACGAGGCCGGTAACCGTGGGGGAATGATAGAGCACGAACGCGCCGCGATCGTCGGCAGGCAGTTCGTCGCGAAAAGCCGCGGGCAACAGAACCCGGCCTTTCTTGTCCAGCTTGATCAGGATCTCGGACCGGAATGCCACGGCCCATCTCCCCTCTAGACCCGTTGCAGGTGCCCCACGCCCCTGCGCCGCCTGTTACACGGGATACAATGGGATATCATGGGAAAGTCCGGGATGCAATTACTTCAGGGAAGAATCCACAAGGAATCTGAACGGCTTAGCCACTACATCTATTGTGCGCTCGCGGCATGCAAACGCAAGGGATTGTGTTTGTGGTCCGTATAGGGGAAGCAAAAGGGATCAGACGGCCTGTAAGCCGGGTTCTGTCCTCGCCCGAAAGCGATGGATGACCATTCCTCTGGGACGCCCGTTACCGGGCGCCTCGCGCGACCGACCCGGGCGACGACGCGGAAACACCGCTGCCGGTTGCCCGGCGTGCCGCCCCTATTTGGTCTTGCTCCCGGTGGGGTTTGCCATGCCGCTTCCGTTACCGGTCGCGCGGTGGGCTCTTACTCCACCGTTTCACCCTTACCGTCCTGGCGAACCAGGCAGGCGGTCTGTTTTCTGTGGCACTTTCCCTGGGGTCGCCCCCGCCGGACGTTATCCGGCACCGTGTCTCCGTGGAGCCCGGACTTTCCTCACCCGCACGGTTGCCCGCGCGAGTGCAGTCATCCAGCCGTCTGACCCGGCGCCTGACTAAGCCGCTCGTCCCAGCGGGTCAAGCAGACCGGCGAGCTGGGAACTGGTTTCGGGATCGACCATGCCGTCCACCTTGGATGGCCGGTAATGGCGCTGGAAGGCCTTCACGATCTCCCGCGGCGGCACGGCAAGGGGTGGTGCGTAGCCGTACCGCTGCAGCGCCTTGTGAAAGTCGCCGTCGAGCGGTCTCGCGCCGGCGCGTGGCCAGAGGCCGATTCCCCGATCGGCGAGCGTCTTCCACGGAAAGCGGCGGCCGGGGTCAACCTTGCGCTGGGGCGCGATGTCGGAATGGCCGACGACGTTGCGCGGCACGATCGCGGGATGGCGCGCGACGATCTCGCCGCAGAGTTCGATCAACGCCTCGATCTGCTCGCTCGGATAGTCGTGACGATCGCCATGCAGATTCACGATCTCGATGCCGATCGAGGTGGCGTTCAAGCTCTCGCGGCCGCGCCACCATGATTTGCCGGCATGCCAGGCGGTGCGATCCTCCGGCACCAGGCGATAGGCCGTACCGTCGAGGTCCAACACATAGTGCGAGCTGACACGAAGCTCGCGCGCACCGTCGCGCAATATGTCGAGCGATTCCCTGAGTGGCAGCTCGGTGTAATGCAGCACCAGGATATCGACGGCCACGCCATCGGGTCTCGGCGCATGATTGGGCGACGGCAAGTCGACGAAGTTCACGCTCAGGCCGGCACGAGACCGCGCTGCCTGCGCAGCCGGTCATAGGCATCGTTGATCAACGCGAGCTTGCGATTCGCCATCGCGATCGCCTCTTCCGGCAGGCCCTGCGCCATCAGCTTGTCGGGATGGTTGGCACGCACCTGCCGCAGCCACGCCTCGCGGATCTGCTCGTCGGTCGCCAGCGGATCGATGCCCAGCACGACGCACGGCTCGCATTCAGCGACGCCGAGCGCGGCGGCCTTCGCACGCTCGAAGCGCGAACTGGGCAAACCGAAGATACTCGCGACCTTGGCGAGATAGTCGGCTTCCGGCGCGCCGATCCGGCCGTCGGCCTGCGCGATGCTGAACAGGCCCTCGATCACGTTCTCGAGGATTTCGGGGGCATCCGGAAAGAGTGCCGCGACCTGGCGCGCATAGGTCTCGAAGCCGCCGGCGTCGCGCTTGGCGAGATCGAAAAACCGCTGGACGTTCGCTTCCTCGCCCGGAGGCACCTGGAAGAAGGCACGAAACGCCGCGACCTCGGTTTCGGACACGTCGCCGTCGACCCTCGCCATCTTGGCGCCGAGCGCGATCACGCCGATGGTGAAGCCGATCTGGCGCAAACCGGGATGGCCGCCATCGTCGGCCGGCGGCGAGGACAGGCCGAGCAGCTCGGCGATGCCGAGCCCGTTCATGCCTTCCACGATTCTGTCCCAGACTTTCATGCTCGCCTTATATCACCAATGAACCGATCGCGACGCCGACGAGAAGCAGCAGGGCGAGCCGACGATAGAAGGCCTCGCTGGCGAGCGGAAAGAGGCGCTCGCCGATGAGTCCGCCCAGGACGATCGCAGGCGCCAGGAACAGGGCCTGCACGCCGGTGCTCCAGCCGATCAGGTCGCGCGACACGAAGGCCGTCAACGCCAACAGGTCGACGAACACGAAATAGGTCGTGAGATTGGCACGCACCGACGCCGCCGAATCCGTACCCGCGAGGTAATAGAACGCGATCGGCGGCCCCGCCATGCCCGATAGTCCATTCAGGAATCCGCTGGCAGCGCCGGCGGCGAGCGTCGTGCCGGCGTTCGGCCGGCCGGAAAAACGCCAGCCGCTGGCCAGCATGGCGACGGCACTCAGGATGATGGCCGAGATCGCCCAGCGCATCGGCTCGGGCTCGACCGCCGTCAGCACGAGAGTGCCCAGGGGAACACCGGCGGCTGCCGCCAGCAGCAGCAGGCCGATCCGCCGCCAGTCGACGAGCGGCAGGACGCGCGGCACCAGCGGCAACGCCACCGCGATCTCCAGCAGCAGGCAAAGCGCTATGCCCACCGCCGGCCCGTAAAGGGCCGAAAAGATCGGCGTCATCAACATCGCCGCGCCGAAACCGGCAAAGCCTCGCACCATGCCTGCAATGCAGGCAACGGCGGCACAGATAAGGAAGGGAGCGCTCAACAGGTCGGGCATCGCGGGCCGGACGCTAGCATTGCCGGAGTGGCAGGTGCGCATCATATAATGGAGGCCATGCCCTCAAAGAATCTTGCGGTTCCAGCCATCCCGCTCCTGATGCCGTACATCCAGCGGCGACCGGAGCTCGAAGGCGTCACGCCCAAGCCCTTCAAGCTCGTGTCGGATTACACGCCCGCCGGCGACCAGCCCACAGCGATCAAGCAGCTCATCGCCGGCGTCGAGGCGGGCGAGCGCGACCAGGTGCTGCTGGGCGTCACCGGCTCGGGCAAGACCTTCACCATGGCCAACGTCATCGCGAGCCAGGGCCGCCCGGCGCTGGTGATGGCGCCCAACAAGACCCTGGCGGCGCAGCTCTATGCCGAGATGAAAGGGTTCTTCCCGGAGAACGCCGTCGAATACTTCGTGTCGTATTACGACTACTACCAGCCCGAAGCCTACGTGCCGCGCACCGACACCTTCATCGAGAAGGATTCGTCGATCAACGAGCAGATCGACCGGATGCGCCACTCCGCGACGCGCGCGCTGATGGAGCGCGACGACGTCATCATCGTCGCTTCGGTCTCCTGCATCTACGGCATCGGCCCGCTGGAGAACTACCAGGCGATGACTTTTCGCCTGCACAAGGGTCAGAAGCTCGACCGCTCCACCCTGCTCCGCCGCTTCGTCGAACAGCAGTACAAGCGCAACGACAATGCCTTCCAGCGCGGCACTTTTCGCGTGCGCGGCGACACGATCGACCTGTTCCCGGCTCATTACGAGGACCGTGCCTGGCGCTTCGAGATGTTCGGCGACGAGATCGAATCGATCACCGAATTCGATCCGCTGACCGGGGACAAGACATTGTCGCTCAACGACATCATCGTCTATGCCAACAGCCACTACGTGACGCCCAAGCCGACGTTGCAGAAGGCGATCGAGCAGATAAAGACCGACCTGAAGCAGCGGCTCGAGGAATTCAACCGCGCCGGCCGCCTGCTCGAAGCGCAGCGGCTCGAGCAGCGCACCAACTTTGATATCGAAATGATGGAGACGACGGGCGCCTGCGCCGGCATCGAGAACTATTCGCGCTATCTCACCGGCCGCAAGCCGGGCGAGCCGCCGCCCACTTTGTTCGAATACTTCCCGCAGGACTCGCTGCTGATCTGCGACGAGAGTCACGTCACCGTGCCGCAGATCGGCGGCATGTTCCGCGGAGACTTCAACCGCAAGAGCGTGCTGGCGGAGTTCGGCTTCCGCCTGCCCTCGGCGATCGACAACCGGCCGCTCAAGTTCGAAGAATGGGACGCGCTGCGCCCACGCACGACCTATGTCAGCGCCACGCCGGGCGACTGGGAAATGGAGCGCACACAGGGCGCCTTCATCGAGCAGGTCATCCGCCCGACGGGCCTGATCGACCCGACCGTCCTCATCCGCCCGGTCGAGAAGCAGGTCGACGACCTGATTGCCGAGTGCAAGGACTGCGCGAAGAAGAGCCAGCGCGTGCTGGTCACCGTGCTGACCAAGCGCATGGCCGAGGATCTCGTCGAGTACATGCACGAGGCCGGCATCCGATGCCGCTACCTGCATTCCGACATCGACACGCTCGAGCGCATCGAGATCATTCGCGACCTGCGGCTTGGCGCCTTCGACGTGCTGGTCGGCATCAACCTGCTGCGCGAGGGCCTCGATATCCCCGAATGCGCGCTGGTCGCCATCCTCGACGCCGACAAGGAGGGCTTCCTGCGCTCGCCGACCTCCTTGGTGCAGACGATCGGCCGAGCCGCGCGCAACGTCGAGGGCCGCGTCATCCTGTATGCCGACAGGATTACGGACTCGATCAAGTACGCCATGGCCGAGACCGATCGCCGCCGCGAGAAGCAGAAGGCCTACAACGAGAAGCACGGCATCACACCGGCTTCGGTGAAGAAGAATATCGCAGAGATCCTGCAGTCGACGGCCGAGCGCGACCATTACACGGTCGATACCGGCGTGTCGGGTGACGTGCATCTGGTCGGACACAATCTGCGCACGCACATCGCCGAACTTGAGAAGCGCATGCGCGCCGCCGCGGCCGACCTCGAGTTCGAGGAAGCCGGCCGCCTGCGCGACGAGATCCGTCGCCTCGAAGCCCACGAACTCGAACTGCCGGGCCAGGCCGCCAGCGCCAATGTCGGCGTCCATCTCGGCAAGATGCAGCATTCCAGGGTCTTCCGCGGCGTGCGGACAGGCTCCGGTGGTCGCGGCAAGCCCGCGCGACGCAGCGGTCGCTAGGAGATCACGATGCGCTTCAGCCCGGTCGCGGTTCTTCTCTTCTTTCTCTGCGTCGGGCCGCTGGCGGCGCAGGACCGCGAGCAGGTGGTGCGCCTGCCCGGTCCCAACGGATCGACGCTCGTGGCCACGGTGATGCGACCGCCGGGCGAGGCGAAGAGCCCGCTGGTCGTCATCAACCACGGTTCGCCGGCCGATGGCTCGCAGCGCTTCAAGATGGAACGGCCGCGCTACACGGCCCTGTCGTCGTGGTTCCTGTCGCGCGGCTACGTCGTGGCATTGCCGCTCCGGCGCGGCTACGGCGAGACGGGCGGAGACTGGGCCGAAGGCTATGGCCTGTGCGACGCGCCCGACTATTACAGGGCTGGCCTCCAGGGCGCCGCCGACATCCAGGCCACCATCGACTTCATGCGCACGCAGCCCTACGTCGCCGCCGATCGCACCGTCGTGGTCGGCCAGTCGGCCGGAGGCTGGGCGACGGTTGCGCTGTCCAGCCGCAACCCGGCCGGGGTGGCGGGCATGATCAACTTCGCCGGCGGTCGCGGCGGACATCAGAAACTGTCGGGCGGCGGCATCGGCAACTGCACGCCGCGATCGCTGGTCGACGCAGCCGCCAAGTACGGCGCGACCGCCCGTGTCCCCATGCTCTGGATCTACGCCGAGAACGACAGCTTCTTCGAGCCGTCTCTCGCCAGGCGAATGGCCGAGGCCTATGACGGCGCCGGCGGCAAGGCAAACTATCGCCCGGTCGGCGCCTTCGGCCGCGATGGACACATGCTCGCGGGCGCAAGCAACGGCAATTCCGTCTGGTCGCCTCTCGTCGAGAGTTTCCTCGCCGGCCTCAGGTAGGTCTCTATGGCTGCATCCATGCGCAGGCAGACCACGAGCAAAAACAGGCGGCGGTCCATGTTGTCGGCCGCGGCCACGATCCTGACCCTGTCCTTCGCGGCACCCGTAAATGCCCGTATCGACTGGATGGGACCCGAGGTGCCAGCCGAAGGTCTTCGCGTCGGCTCGGAACTGCTCGAATGGGGCAGCAACGAGGGCATTCCAACGCTCATGCACAAGGGCAATGCCGTCGTTCGCTCGACCAACAGCTATGCAAAGCCGACGTTTACGCCCCTCGATACATGGAACAGCGCCGAGACGAGTGCAGTGATCCTTCAGGCTGGCGCAACGGCGACCAAGGATTGTTCCATCATCCATGTTGTCGAGAGCCGGCAGCCCGGCCTCGTATCAGCACACGAACTCGGTGAAATCTGCGTCGCCTTCAGCATGCCCATGGTCGAACGGAACGAGCAGGGTTTCCTCTTTTCCAACCCTCCAAGTCCGATGAATGAGGCGACGGCCAGACAATGGCATGCTCGCACGGGTGAAGTAACGGCAAACAAGGTCAAGTTTCGTCCTGAGTCGCATTCAACAATGATGCAGCTCGTCTCGATGGATCGCCCAGAACTTGCGGAGCCTCTCCGGAATGAGGAGTTCTACGAGGCCGCGTCTCGCCTGCCCGCACTTCAACGAGACCGAACCTTCATGGCGTTGTGGGACGTTACGGGCACCTGCCCCCTTTGCGGCGGCAATGCAGATCAGAGTCTATACGGCGTCGCCATCGACGAACGGACGGCTGCCTATTCGGGATGCGGCTGGTACATGGACGGCGCGAGGGTCAACTGCAGGGACAGCGATGCACTTGCGGTCTGGGATCGCCGACTGGGCGCCTTCTATTTTGCGACCGACGAGCATCGAGCAGGCCACAGGCATGACGATCCCACGCTAACCGTTTGGCCCCCACTGCAGGATTGGTCGCCAGCCGCACGGGAAAGGTTTGAAGCCTGGGCAGACGGGCGAGCCTTGCTGACAACGAACCGATAACGGACGCGCGATGTTTCGCTGTGAACATCGCCGGTTGAGAGTTTCCTCGCCGGCCTCCGGAAGGTCGCTATAGTCGCGGCGCATGCCCGCCGCGCCGACCGATCTTCGTCGTTATCTCATCGCTCTGGTTTCGCTCACCCTCGTCCAGGTCGTCTCGACGATGGTGTTCAACCAGGCTTCGGTGCTGGCGCCGGCCGCCGCCCCGGAACTCGGCGTCGCAGCGGCGGACATCGCCTACTATGTGTCGATCGTCTATCTCGCGGCGATGATCTCGACGGTGGGCGGCGGCACGATCAACCGCCGGCTGGGTCCGATCCGCTTCATCCAGACCGGACTGGCGATCGCCGCCCTCGGCTCCTTCGTGCTGGCCGTGGGTGGTGTGGCGATGGCTGCGCTCTCGGCCTTCATCGTGGGCCTGGGCTCCGGTCCGCTGACCATCGCCAGTTCGCACATTCTCGCCCGCGTCTCGCCGCCACGACTGGCCAACGTCACCTTCTCACTGAAGCAGAGCGGCGTGCCGCTGGGCTTTGCGATCTGCGGCGCCGTGCTGCCGACCCTCGCCCTCGATTTCGGCTGGCGCTGGGCCGCGGCTGCCGTCGGCCTGCTGTCGATCGCCGGCGCGATCGCGGTCCAGCCGCTGCGCGCGCTCTACGACGACGAACGCAGCGGCGCCAATACGCGCCTGCCGACGCTGGCCGAAATCTTCGAGCCGCTGCAGCTCGCCTGGCGCGATCCGATCCTGCGGCCGATGTGCTTCATCGGCATGCTGTTCTCGGCCACGCAGGCGATCGTCGTGAACTTCACCGTCGTCTACGCCGTCGACGGCCTGAAAATGTCCTACGTTCTGGCGGGTGCGCTGCTGTCGGCCGCGACCGTCGCCGGCGCTTTCGGTCGCATCTTCTGGGGCGCGCTGGCCGACCTGTTGCGCCGGCCATCCGCCGTGCTGGCCGGCATCGGCGCTATCATCGCAATCGCCGCCATGGTGATGTCCTTCTCCACGCCGGCCTGGCCCACGACCGCGGTGTATATCGTCTGCACGATTCTGGGTGGCACCGCCGTCGGCTGGAACGGCGTGTTCATCGCCGAAAGCGCCTCGAGGGCGCCACCGGGGCGCGCCGCCGAATTCACGGGGGCGACGCAGCTTTTCGTTTTCTGCGGCGCCCTGCTCTCGCCGCTCCTGTTCCGAACCGTGCTGGCCATTACCGGCGTCTATGAGGCGGGCTATCTCCTGCTGGCCGCGGGCGTGGTAACAGCCTCGTTCTTCCTCGGTCGCGCGGCGCTGCGCTGAGGTCCGCTCACTCCTCGGAGAGCGCGCTTTCGTGCCAGCGGCGCAACAACAGGTGCGAAAACAGCGCGAGCAACAGGTAGATCGCGATGCCCGCGAGCGAGATCAGGACCAGGGCCGCGAACATGCGCGGGATCTTGAGCTGGTAGCCCGATTCGAGGATGCGGTAGGCCAGTCCCGACTCCCGGCCACCCGAACCCGCCACGAACTCGGCGACCACGGCGCCGATCAGTGCCAGCCCACCCGAAATGCGCAAGCCACCCAGGAAGTACGGCAGCGCCGCGGGCAGCCGCAGGTCCATCAGCGTGCGCCAGCGGCTCGCGCCGTAGAGTTCGAACAGATCGAGCAGGTTGCGATCGACAGAGCGCAGTCCAAGCACCGTGTTCGACAGGATCGGGAAGAAGGCCACCAGCCAGGCGCAGATCAGCAGCGAGACGTTAACGTCGTCGACCCAGGCGATGATCAGCGGCGCGATGGCCACGATCGGCGTCACCTGCAGGATGATGGCGTAGGGAAAGAGCGACAGCTCGATCCAGCGCGACAGCGAGAACAACAGCGCCAGCGACACACCGACCACCACGGCCGCCACAAGGGCTTCGAGCGTGATGCGCAGAGTCACGAGGAGCGCCGGCCAGAGCGTGCCCCAGTCCGACACCAGCGTCTTCGCCACGAGGATCGGCCCCGGCAGGATATAGGATGGGATCGCCATCGCGCGTACCAGCCCTTCCCACAGGACCAGCATGAAAAACCCCATCAGGACGGGCGCAACGATGCGCGCACTCATGGAACCACTCCCACCCTCATCCTGAGGAGCGACGCGCAGCGTCGCGTCTCGAAGGATGGGTTCAGGCGAAGCATTCGTAGCCCATGCTTCGAGACGCCGGGCTGCGCCCGGCTCCTCAGCATGAGGCCATGCTCTGAAGGATGAGTGCTCATGCCGCCATCGCTTCCGAGAGCTGCGCCGAAGCGAGCCGGCAGAGCGCGGCATATTCGGCCGAGGTCCCGAAGGTTTCGGTGCGGGGGTAAGGCGCCGGAATGGCGAGCTCGGAGCGCACGCGGCCCGGGCGGGCACTCATCACGGCGATGCGCTGCGACAGGAACACCGATTCGAAAACCGAGTGCGTCACGAACACCGCCGTGAAACGCGTGCGCTCCCACAGGTCCAGCAGGTCGGTGTTGAGCTTGCGCCGCGTGATCTCGTCGAGGGCGGCGAAGGGCTCGTCCATCAGCAGCAGCCTGGGCGCCGTAACCAGTGCGCGGGCGATCGAGACGCGCATCTTCATGCCGCCCGACAGTTCGCGCGGGAAACTCTTCTCGAATCCCTTCAACCCGACGCCGGCCAGCGCATCGGCGGCGCGCGCCTCGCGCTCGGAGCGCGCGACCCCGCGCAGCTTCAACGGCAGCGCTACGTTGCCCAGAGCCGTCGTCCACGGCATCAGGGTCGGTTCCTGGAAGACGAAACCGATATCGGGCCGGCCCTGCGGCCAATCGATCGTGCCGGCATTGGGCTCAGCGAGGCCCGCGATCAGGCGCAGCAACGTCGACTTTCCGCAGCCCGAGGGACCGAGCACACTCAGGAATTCACCCGTCGCGATGTCGAGCGAAGCGCCGCCCAGAGCCTCGACGCCGTTTGCGAAAACCCTGGAGACGTCGCGGACGCGGACGAGCAGCATCAGCCCGGAGGCAGTGTCAGGTCGAGGCGGGCGGCCCAGACCGGCATCGGCAACGTATCGCGCGCGGCGAGGTTGGCCGGCAGCGCCGTGCGGTCCGTCACCTTCGAGAAAGGCAGGACGAGTCCCGCCCGGACACCGAATACGGCATCGCCATCGAGATGTTCGTCGTCCTCGGGAAAGAACTCGGTGATCAGCGGCGCATGGCCCGGCGCCTGCACGATCATGTGGAGATGGGCCGGCCGCCAGGCGTCGCGACCCAGCACCCGCAGCATGTCGCCGGCCGGGCCGTCGTCCGGCACCTTGTAGGAAACCGGCCGCACTGTGGTGAAGGAGAAGGTGCCATCCTCGGCGACGGTGAGGCGCGCATGATAGTTGGTCGGTGCCTGAGCCGAATCCTGCTGGGCGTAGAGACCATTGCCGGCATTCTGCCAGAGCGCCAGCACCGTGCCCTTGGCCGGCGCACCCTTCTGGTCGACGACTCGGCCGCTTACCACCAGCGGCTCCCCGACCTGGCCGCGCCAAAGGTCGCCGCCGTTCAGCAGTTCCGGCGCGCCCTCGATATGAAACGGACCGAGTACCGACGAAGGCGTGCCGGCCGGCGCGGCATTCACCATGTCGACCAACGACGAGACGCCCAGCAGATCGGAGAACAGGATGTATTCGTTGCGTTTGTCGTCGGTGAACTTCGTGGCGCGGGTCAGCGCATCGATGGCGGCGCCCCACTCGGCCTGCGTCACCCTGTTGTCGCGGACGAAACTGTGGAGGTGGCCGGCCAACGAAACCAGCAGCGTCCGGGCCCGCTCCGACGGCGCGTTGCGGGCATAGTCGGCGAAGGCCTGGGTGATCGAGGTCGGTGTGAGATTGCGCATGAACGCTCCTGGGGATCAGGGCTGGTGATCGGGGCCTCGGCCCGTTACCGGGGCGCCCGCAAGAGAGCGTCGTAGTCGGCGCGCAGCAGCGCGAACAGAAGATGGTCGGCCCATTGGCCGTTGATCCGGAGATACTGCCGCGCCAGCCCCTCCTCGTGGAAACCGACTTTCGTCAACACGCCCTTCGAGGGCTCGTTGTGCGGCAGGCAGGCCGCCTCGAGCCGGTGCAGGCGGAGGTCATCGAACACGAACGGCAGCGTGGCGCGCAGCCCGTCGGTCATCAGCCCCTGGCCGGCGTAGGGCTGGCCCATCCAGTAGCCGACCGATGCCGTCTGGGCGACGCCACGGCGCACGTTGCTGAGGTTGATGCCGCCCACCAGACGGCGCCCTTCGTTGGTGAATACGAACAGGCCATAGGCCTCGCCCGCCCGCCATTCCTTGGCCTGCTGGCGCAGGCGGCGACGGAAATGGTCCCGGGCCAGCGAGTCTTCGGGCCAGGTCGGCTCCCAGGGGGTGAGGAAGGCCCGGCTGCGGGCGCGCAATTCGGCCCATTCCGGCCAGTCGTCCATGCTGGGCGCACGCAGAAATACGCGCTTCCCGGCGATCCGGGTCATCCCTGACAGCGACAACGGGACGTCGGCAAAACGGAACATATTGGTCTATACTAGCGGTTATTCAGAATTGTTGCATGTTTTCCGGGCTCTGGCGTAGGAAATTGAGACGGTCCGCCGCGCGTGGCAGCGTCAAAAGAGCCGCCGCTGTTTGGCCAAATCGGCGTACTACACTCCATCGGTTGAAAGTCCTCGAGGCACATCGGTCATGGAATCCGCGAACAAACCAAATGTCGGCGAAAAGGGCAGATTCTATCTGACCAAGCACATCTGGCTTCCCCAGCAGCCGCTGGAGGATTTCAACCTGAAGCTCTCCGACGTGATCCTGCGGAACATGCCGAAGCTGCCGCTGGGCGGCGAGGACGCCCTCAAGATCTTTCCAGTCCTGGCTGAACTCAAGAAGAGCCACGACAAGATCAAGGCCGACCTCAACTACCTCCTCAGCCATCACGAGGAGATTCCCGCCCTGCACGAGGTGCATCCGCGCGACCTCTACGTGCCCGGCCGGGCCTGGCGCACCTTCATCCTGAAGCTGTGGGGCCACGAGGTGACGGAGAATGCCGCGGCGGTACCGGACACGATGGCCGCGATCGCCAGGATCCCGGGCGTCCATTCGGCTCTGTTCAGCATCCTGGCCGGTCGCGCCGAGATCGAGCCCCATCGCGGCTCCGCCGCCGGCGTCATCCGCTTCCACTATCCGTTGATCGTGCCGAAAGAACCGGAGAAGTGCTGGATCGAGATCGGTGGCCACCATTTCTTCTGGAAGGAAGGCGAGCAGCTGGTGTTCGACGACACGCGCGAGCACTGGGTGAAGAACCAGACCGACGAGACGCGCGTCGTGCTGATCATCGACTTCAACGCCCCGATGCCCTTCCCGGTAAACCTCTATACCGGCCTGCGCTACAACATCGTCCGCCGCAGCACCGAAGTGAAGACCGTCATCAAACGCGCCTCCATCGGCGTCCCCCCGCGCACGACGCAGCCCGCGCTCGCCACGGCTGCCTAGTTGGAGCGCGCCACTGGAGTGGCGCGCTCCAATGATTAAGCCGCGAGGCGCGCGGCGATCTTGTCGAGGGATTCGAGGCCGTTGATCGGGCCCAGTGCGGCCAGCGTGAGATCGCTCCGGAGCAGGCGCTTCGCGACACGACGCACGGCGTCCTGGTCGACCGCCTCGATGCGCGACACGATCTCTTCGTAGGGAATCGTGCGGCCATGGACGATCAGGTGGCGCGCCGCCTGCTCGCAGCGCGAGCCGCTCGATTCCAGCGCCATGAGCGTGCCGGCCTTGATCTGGTTGCGGGCACGCACGAGTTCCTGCTCGTTCAGCGTGTCGGCGACGCCCACGAATTCCTCGCAGACCGCCGGAATCAGCTCCGCCAGATCGTCCTCGCCCGTGCCGGCATAGATGCCGAACAGGCCGCCGTCGGCGTAGGCGGTGTTGAAGCAGTGGATGCCGTAAACTAGGCCGCGATCCTCGCGGATGCGCTGGAAGAGGCGCGAGGACATGCCGCCGCCGAACAGGGTCGAGTAGATCGCCAGCGCGAAATAGTCGGGGTCGCGGTAGCCGATACCCTCGCAGCCCAACACGAGATGCGCCTGCTCGAGCACACGCTGCTCGCGGCCGTCGCCGCCGACATAAGCGAGCGGCACCGGCCGCTCGGCACCGGCCGGCATGCGCGGCACGGAGCCGAAATGCTTCTCGGCGAGGTCGACGATCTGGTCGTGCTCGACGCGGCCGGCGGCCGACAGGACCATGTTGGAGGCCGTATAGTGACGCGCCAGATAGGCGAAGAGATCGTCGCGGCCGATCGCCTCGACCGAGGTCGCGGTCCCCAGCACCGGCCGGCCGAGCGGTTGGCCCGGCAGCGCGGTTTCCTGGAACTGGTCGAAGATGATGTCGTCAGGCGTGTCGAGCGCCTGGCCGATCTCCTGCAGGATCACGCCGCGCTCGCGCTGCAGCTCGTCCGGGTCGAACACCGAATTGCGAAGAATGTCCGAAACCATCTCGACGCCCAGCGCCACGTCCTCTTTCAGGACCGAGGCGTGGTAGGCGGTGATCTCGCGGCCGGTATAGGCGTTCAGGCTGCCGCCGACATTCTCGATCTCCTCGGCGATGGCGCGGGCGCTGCGGGTCCGCGTGCCCTTGAACGCCATGTGCTCCAGCATGTGAGCCATGCCGTTCAGTTCGGCCGATTCGTGACGCGTGCCGCAGGCGACCCAAATGCCGAGCGAAGCCGATTCGACCTCGGGCATCGGATCCACCGCCACGCGCAGGCCGTTGCCGAGCGTGGTGACCTTGACGTTGCTCACGGGCGCACCTTTTCCCGGCCTGCCGGCGCTTTGGCCATTTCCCGGCGTTCATCGATCATGGTTTTCAGGGCCTCGACGTCGTTGCGCAGGCCGTCCGAGCGCTCGGTGCGCTCGAGCAGGTCGGCGAGGCGGGCCGGCAGTCGCGGCCGGTGGCCGGTCGCCTTCTCGACGGCGTCGGGAAACTTGGCGGGATGCGCCGTCGCCAGCACGACCATCGGAATCGAAGCGTCGCGGCGATGCTGCTGGGCTAGCGCGTAGCCAACCGCGGTATGCGGATCGATCGTCTCGCCGTAGCGCTTCAGGCAGTCTTCCATGGCGGCCAGCGTGCCGGCATCGTCGAGACGGCCGGCGTCGAACAGCTCGCGCACGCCCGCAAGGACGTTGCCGCCGACCTTGAGCGTGCCGGTGCTACGGAACGAGGTCATCGCCTCCGCGAGCGCCACGCCGTTGCGGTCGTAGAGGTCGAACAGCAGCCGCTCGAAGTTGCTGGAGATCTGGATGTCCATGCTGGGGCTCAGCGTCGGCACGACCTCGGACGTCGTCATCGTGCCGCTTTCGAAGAAGCGCGCGAGGATGTCGTTGCTGTTGGCGCCAACCACGAAGTGGGAGATCGGCAGGCCCATCTGCTTCGCGGCGTAGCCCGCGTAGACGTTGCCGAAATTGCCGCTGGGCACGCTGAACGCCACGGCACGTTCCGGTGCGCCGAGCTTCAGGGCGGCCCAGAAGTAATAGACGATCTGCGCCATCACGCGGGCGAAGTTGATCGAGTTCACGGCCGTCAACGCGTGGCGATCGCGGAATTCGAGATCGTTGAAGCAGGCCTTGGCGAGATCCTGGCAGTCGTCGAACGTGCCCTGGACCGCGATGTTGTGGACGTTGGCCGCCAGCACCGTCGTCATCTGCCGCCGCTGGACCTCGCTCACGCGGCCCTTGGGGAACAGCATGAAGATGTCGATGGTCTTGCGGTCACGCACCGCCTCAATGGCAGCCGAGCCGGTATCACCGGAAGTGGCGCCGACGATGGTCGCGTGCTGGCCGCGCGCCGTCAGCGTCTGGTCGAGCATGCGGCCTAGCAGCTGCAGCGCCACGTCCTTGAAGGCGAGCGTCGGGCCGTGGAAGAGCTCCAGCAGGTGCAGGCCCGAATCGCCCAGCGGCTTCAGCGGTGCAACCTCGGGCGTCTCGAAGGAGGCATAAGCCTCGCCGATCAGGCGGCGGAAGGTCGCCTCGTCGAACGTATCGCCGACGAAAGGCCACATCACGCGGAAGGCAAGCTCGGTGTAGCCCAGCCCCTTCAGGGCCGCGATCTCGGACTTGCTGAACCGGGGCCACTCGGCGGGCAGATAGAGGCCGCCGTCGCGCGCCAGGCCGGCGAGCATTATGTCTTCGAAGCCAAGCGGCGCAGGCGTGCCCTGCGAGCCGTGGCGGGTGCTGATGTAACGCATTAACGATTGCTCCGAGCGAGGCGCAAGAAAGATCTCTCCGCTCCGCTTCGCTCCGGTCGGGATGACAAGTCAGGCGACCTGCCGACAGGCCTCATGGTCCTTGCGGACCCGTTTGGTGGAGGCCGGGAACTTGGCCAACGCCTTCTCGGGGCGGGTCGGGCGCTTTACCAGATCGCCGCCGCAGTTCGGGCAATGTCCGCCCAACCGGGTTCGCGCGCAGTCGGCGCAGAACGTGCACTCGAAAGTGCAGATCAGGGCGTCGGACGCGCCGTTGGGCAGGTCCTTGTCGCAGCATTCGCAGTTGGGGCGGAGGTCGAGCATGCTTCCCTATTACGCCGGGAGGTAGCGGCTTTCCAGATGCGCTTTGAAGGCGGCAGCCCCCAGTGGCACCCCGGTGGCCCCGGTCAGGATCTCGTCGGTCGTGGCGATCGAGCCCTTGCCGTGCACATTGGTTCGCAACCAGCCCAGCAAGGGCGCGAAATCGCCCCGCCCGATGGCAGCCATCAGGTCCGGATTGGCCTGACGGGCGGCGGCAAAGAGCTGGGCGGCGGCCAGCGCGCCCAATGTATAGGTCGGGAAATAACCCCAGCCGCCGTCGGGCCAATGGATGTCCTGCAGGCAGCCCAGCGAATCGTCCGGAGGCACGATGCCCAGAAGCTCGCGCATGCCGTGGTTCCAGGCTCCGGGCAGGTCCGCCGGCGCAAGATCGCCCGCCAGCATCGCGCGCTCCAGCCGGTAGCGCAGCATGATGTGCAGCGGATAGGTGACCTCGTCGGCATCGACGCGGATGAAGCCCGGCGCCACGCGCGTGTAGAGCCGGTGGATGTTGTCCTCGGTCCAGGCCGGCCCGTCCTTGCCGAAAGCGACCCGCATGCGCGGCGCGGCGAAGGCCACGAAGGCGTCGCTGCGGCAGGCCTGCATCTCCATCAGCAGCGACTGGCTCTCGTGCAGGGTCATGCCGCGGGCATTGCCAACCGGCTGACGCCGCCACGCTTTGGGAAGCCCCGCCTCGTAGAGCCCGTGCCCGGTTTCGTGCAGCACGCCCATCAGCGAGCGGGCGAAATCCTGCTCGTCGTAGCGCGTCGTGATGCGCACGTCGTCCGCGGTGCCGCCGGTGAAGGGATGCGCCGACACGTCGAGGCGACCGTGGTGGAAGTCGAAGCCGATCCGGCGGATCAGCTCCTCACCCAGCCGGCGTTGGGCCTCGACCGGGAACGGGCCTTCCAGCGGCAGCGGTTCGGGCCGGCTCTTCTGGCGCTCGATTACGCGCCCCAGCAGATCGGGCAAGAAGCCACGCAGCTCGTCGAACAGGGCGTCGATGCTCACCGAGCGCCCGCCCGGCTCGAATTCGTCGAGCAGCGCGTCGTACAGCGAGGTGCCGAGTGCCGCGGCCTTGGCCTCGCCGACGCGACGCATGATGTTCAGGACTTCGGTGAGCGTCGGCAGCAGCGACTTGAAGTCGGCATTCTTCTTCGCCGAACGCCAGGCCAGCTCGCAGGCCGAGCAGGCCCGCGTGCGGGCCTCGACGAGGTCGGCCGGCAGGGCACTCTCATGCACCCAGGCGCGGCGCATCTCGCGGAGGTTGGCTGCCTGCCACGCGTCGAGCGAGGCCCTGCCCTCCTCCGCGCGCGACAGGAGATCGGACATCTCCGGCGCGGCGATCATCTCGTGGGCGATCACGCCCAGCGTCGCGAGCTGGTCGGCGCGATCGCCGCTGGCCCCGTCGGGCATCATGGTCGAGCGATCCCAGTTCAGGATCGCCGCCGCGCGGCCGACATCGCTCAACCGGGCGAAGCGACGCTCGAGCTCCGCATAGGGATCGTTCGCGATCATGGGGTCTTGCGCCGCCCGTTGATTTCGAGCCGGCCGTTCTCCCAATGATAGGCGAGATAGACGCCGGCCAGTGCCAGCGCGAGCAGGAACCAGGTGATGGCGTACTGGAGATGGTCGTTGGGGATCTCGAGCCGCGTCTGGCCGCCGACCGGCACGCCGCCCGGATTGGGCGTGGAGTCGGCTTCGAGGAAGAACGTGTCGAGCTTCGGGTCGGGCGATGCACCCGCCAGCTTGCGCATCAGCGGCACGTCCGCCTGGAACCAGACATTCTTGTCGGGGACGTTCTCGGGCGCGAAGCGCGCCCGGATCTGCGAGCGGCGGACGAGACCGGTCACCTCGACGCGCCCCGTCGTCCTGGTGATGGCCTGCGTCGCGGCAGCACGGTCCGGCACCCAACCGCGATCGAACAGAATCACGCGCCCGTCGTCGGTCTTGAGGGGCACGATCACCTGCAGCCCGACCTTGTTCTTCAGGCTCCGCGCGGCGAGAAAGAATTCGTGGCCGTGCTCGAACGTGCCCGCGACCTTCACGCGCCCATACTCATGGCGCAGCGGCGTGCCGCCCAGAAGCTGGTCGAGCGTCATCGCAGGTGCGGCCTGGTTGGTGGCGATGCGATCGATGATGTCGCGCTTCCATTCGCGACGCTCCATCTGCCACAGGCCAAGGCCCAGCGAGAGCACCAGGATCGGCAGCGAGACGAGCGTGGGCCAGAACGCGGGCCTCAACCGGATCATCGTATCTCCTCCAACCGTCGAGTTCGCCTAATCATCGAGTTCGGTCGTGCGGTGGACGAACTGCTGGGCGACCAGCAGCGCCTTCAGGAAACGCAGCATCCACACCGCCAGCGAGAAGGTGAGCGGCAGCCAGATCAGGACATGCATCCACCAGGGTGGCTCGTAGCGGAACTCCACCCAGAAAACGAGCATCATGATGATGGCGCCCAGTCCCAGGATGACGAAGACCGCGGGCCCGTCGCCGGCATCGTTGCCGCGCAGGTCGAGGTCGCATACGGCACAGCGATCCACGACGTTCAGCAGGCCGCCGAACAGCCTGCCCTTGCCGCAGCGCGGGCAGGCGCCTCGCAGGGCGACGTCGAACGGCGATTGGCGTGGCCAGTCTGACAAGTGCCTCTCCCAAATGCGAACCGCCGGGGAGCACCCGGCGGTTCCAAGATAGTCCGTAGTCCCGCGTCAGTGCAGGGCGATCGGTGCCTTTCCGGCACCCCACCAGTAGATGCAGAAGAACAGGAACAGCCAGACCACGTCGACGAAATGCCAGTACCAGGCAGCGGCTTCGAAGCCGAAATGCTGCTTGGGCTTGAACTGGCCCTTCGAGGCGCGGATCAGGCAGACGATCAGGAAGATCGTGCCGACCAGGACGTGGAAGCCGTGGAACCCCGTCGCCATGAAGAAGGTCGACGTATAGATGTCCTGGCTGAACGTGAACGGCGCGTGAATGTATTCGTAGGCCTGGACGCTGGTGAAGATCAGGCCGAGGAGGACGGTGCAGAGCAGGCCGCGGACGGCATCCTTCTGGTTGCCCTCGATGATCGCGTGATGCGCCCAGGTCGCGGTGGTGCCCGACAGCAGCAGGATCAGCGTATTCATCAGCGGCAGGTCGAACGGCGCGATGATGCTGATGCCCTTCGGCGGCCAGATGCCACCGGTCGCTTCCGCGCGCACCGGCATGTTGGGCGCGCCGGGATAGAGCGCGGCGTCGAAGAACGCCCAGAAGAAGGCCGCGAAGAACAGCACTTCCGAGGCGATGAACAGGATCATGCCGTAGCGCAGGCCGAGCTGGACCACGGCGGTGTGATAGACGCGCGACTCTGCGATCACGTCGCTCCACCACCAGTACATGACGCCCAGCACCAGCAGCAGGCCGGGGGCGAGCGCCCACCAGTGGATCGACTTCATGACGGTCGCAATGCCCGCGCCCAACATGTCTGGATGCAGCGCAAGCCCGAAGCCCAGCGCCAGCAGGAGCGCGGCGAACGAACCCAAGGCCGGCCACGGGCTGGGGTCGACCAGATGATAGGGATGCTTCGGAGTACCGCCGGCCATGTTCATCCACCCTTTCCGATATCGTTGCCCGGCACGCCGCCGAGCAAGGTCCTGGCCCGTTCCGTCTTCGCCTCGAAGAAAGTGTACGAGAGCGTGATGGTCCGGATGTTGTCGTAGCGCCGATCCTTGTCCAACTCGGGATCGACGAAGAAGATCACGGGCATGTCGACGGACTGCCCGGGCAGCAGCAACTGCTCGGTGAAGCAGAAGCACTGGAGCTTGTTGAACCACCCGCCGGCCGTTTCGGGCGTGACGTTGTAGGTCGAGGTGCCGACGGCCGCGCGCTGCGAGAGATTGGTCACGCGGTAATAGGCGAGATACTCCTCGCCCAGCCGGACCTTCACCTCGCGCTGCAGCGGCTGGAACTTCCAGGGCAGCGCCGTGTCGACGTTGGAATCGAAGCGCACGTTGACCGTGCGATCGAGGATCGGCCGGTCGCCCGCCTGGGCCACCACCGGGGTGCCGCCAAAGCCCGTGGTGCGGCAGAACAGGTCGTAGAGCGGCGCAGAGGCATAGGCGAAGGCGCCCATCCCGGCCGTCGTGAGGAAAAGGCGGCGCGCGACCTTCTTGTTCTTGGCGGCGATGTCGGCCTTCCGGTCGCTCATCCGTAGCCGCCCATGCGCACGATCGTGAGCGCGAAGAACATGATCGCAAGGATGATCAGGAAACCCGCGATGAACAGGTTCTTGCCCCGCTGGCGGCGGTGCATGTCGGTATCGCCCGGTCGACGGTCCTGTGCCATGGCCGCGCTCATCCCGCGATCCGGCTCACGACCAGATCGACCGGCAGCGCCGCGAACAGCGCCGCGAGATAGATCAGCGAATAGCGGAACATTTTCCGCGCAGCACCGAAGGCAGTCTCGTCGTCGGCAGTGCGCCACACGGCGATCGCGTGACCGATGAAGCCGAGGCTGAGCGCGAGGGCGACCGTGCCGTAGACCCAGCCGACCGCGCCCAGAAGCGTCGGCGCGATTGCGACGGGCAGCAGGAGCAGCGTGTAGATCACCATCTGGCGCTTGGTCTCGCGCGGACCCGCCACCACCGGCAGCATCGGCACGCCAGCGCGGCGATAATCCTCGCTGCGATAGAGCGCGAGTGCCCAGAAATGCGGCGGTGTCCAGAGGAAGACGAGCAGGAAGAGCGCAATGCCGACGGAAGAGACATCGCCGGTCGCGGCAGCCCAGCCGATCATCGGCGGGAAGGCGCCGGCGGCGCCGCCGATCACGATGTTCTGTGGCGTGCGGCGCTTCAGCCAGATCGTGTAGATGAAGACGTAGAACAGGATCGCCACGGCCAGCAGGGCGGCCGCTACGAGGTTCGTCGACACCGCCATCAGCAGCACCGAGAAGACCGACAGCAGCACGCCGAGGCCCAGCGCATCGTCGGGCGCCACGCGGCCGGCCGGCAGCGGGCGGTTGCGCGTGCGCGCCATCAGGGCGTCGAGGTCGCGCTCGTACCACATGTTGATGCAGCCGGCCGCGCCGGAGCCCAGCGCGATCGCGATCACCGCCAGCAACGTCTTGAACGGATGGACGTGCACCGGCGCGATCACCACGCCGATCCAGCCGGTGAAGACCACCAGCGACATCACGCGCGGCTTCAGCAGGTCGATGTAGTCGCGGACACGCGCCGGCGCGACGTCGCCATCGATCCTGCCAGTCAGAGTATGCGCGGTGTCGCTCATGTGCCTTTCAAGGCGAAGGCGCCTTCTTGGGGCGCCTCCGCTCCGTTCCTAGTGATGCGCCGTCGGCGAGATGTGCGGCAGTTCCTCGAAGGTGTGGAACGGCGGCGGCGAGTCGACCGTCCATTCCAGCGTCGTGGCACCTTCGCCCCAGTAGTTCGCCCCGACCTTGCGGCCGTACAGCAGGGTGCCGAACACCACGAAGATCAACCAGAAGATGGTCGCGCCGAACGACAGGAACGCACCGATCGACGACAGGTAGTTCCAGTGCGCCATCGCGTCGGGATAGTCGACGTAGTGGCGCGGCATGCCGGCCAGCCCCGTGAAGTGCATCGGGAAGAACGTCAGGTTCACGGCGACGAAGGTCACCCAGAAGTGGATCTGGGCGGCCCACTCCGGATACTGCCGGCCCGACATCTTGCCGATCCAGTAGTAGAAGCCGGCGAACATGCCGAACACCGCACCCAGCGACAGCACGTAGTGGAAGTGCGCGATCACGTAGTAGGTGTTGTGCAGCGAGTAGTCGACGCCGGCATTGGCCAGCACCACGCCGGTGACGCCGCCGACGGTGAACAGGAAGATGAAGCCGATCGCCCACAGCATCGGGATGGTGAGACGGATCGAGCCGCCCCACATCGTGGCGATCCAGGAGAAGATCTTCACGCCCGTCGGGACGGCGATGACCATCGTCGCAGCCACGAAGTAGGCGCGCGTGTCGACGTCCATGCCGACCGTGTACATGTGGTGCGCCCACACGACGAAGCCGACGACGCCGATCGCCACCATCGCATAGGCCATGCCGAGGTAGCCGAAGATCGGCTTCTTGGCGAAGGTCGAGATGATGTGGCTGATGATGCCGAAGGCCGGCAGGATCATGATGTAGACTTCGGGGTGACCGAAGAACCAGAACAGGTTCAGGAACAGCGTCGGATCGCCGCCACCCTCGGCCTTGAAGAACGAGGTGCCGAAGTTGCGGTCGGTCAGCAGCATCGTGATGGCGCCGGCGAGGACCGGCAGCGCCAGCAGCAGCAGGAACGCGGTGACCAGGATCGACCAGGCGAACAACGGCATGCGGTGCAGGGTCATGCCCGGCGCGCGCATATTCAGGATGGTCGTGATGAAGTTGATCGCGCCCAGGATCGACGAGGCGCCCGCGATGTGCAGCGAGAAGATCGCGAGATCCATGCCGGCGCCCTGGTTGAGCGTGAGCGGCGGATAGATCGTCCAGCCGGTGCCCACGCCGCCGCCGATCAGGGCGGACATCAGCAGCAGGATGAAGGCCGGCGGCAGCAGCCAGAAGCTGATGTTGTTCATGCGCGGGAACGCCATGTCGGGCGCTCCGATCATCAGCGGCACGAACCAGTTGCCGAAGCCGCCGATCAGGCCCGGCATGACCACGAAGAACACCATGATCAGGCCGTGCGCCGTCACGATCGTGTTCCAGAAATGGCCGTCCGGCGTGCCGTCGGCACCATTGAAATACTGCACGCCCGGCTGCATCAGCTCGAGGCGCATGTAGACCGAGAAGCCTGCCCCGATCAGCGCCGCCATGATCGAGAAAATAAGGTACATCGTGCCGATGTCCTTATGGTTCGTGCTGTACAGCCAGCGCCGGATGCCGGTCGGCGTGTGGTGGTCGTCGTGCCCGTGGGCGTTGTGGTCGTGGGCTGCGCCGTGCGCGGTGGCCATAATCAGTCTCCTGCGGAGAAGCGCTTAGCGGGTGGCGGGAGTGGAGACGGCGGCGACATCGGTCGCGGGCGCAAGCCCGGCGGCCTTCTTCTTGTCTGCCACCCATTTGTCGAAGTCGGCCCTGGAGACCACCTTTACGCCGATCGGCATGTAGGTGTGGTTCTGGCCGCAGATCTGCGAGCACTGACCGAAATAGAGGCCTTCTTCCTTGACGCTGATCCAGCCTTCGTTGAGGCGACCGGGGATCACCGTCTTCTTGATGCCGAAGCCCGGAACGGTCCAGCCGTGCATGCTGCCGCCCTCGGCGGTGCCGATGATGCGGACCACGGTGTTGGCCGGGATCACCATTTCCTCGTCGACGGCCAGCAGACGCGGCATCTGCGGCTTTGTCTTGGCGCGGTCAGCTTCGCTCAGCATGCGGCTTTCGACCGTGAAATCACCCTGGTCGGGGTAGTTGTAGGACCAGTACCACTGGTGCCCGGTGATCTTGATGGTCAGCGCCGCGTCGGTCGCCTTGTCGCTGTAGTAGAGCAGGCGGAAGGACGGAATGGCGATCACGACCAGGATCAGGATCGGGATGATCGTCCAGGCGATCTCGAGCCCCGTATGGTGGGTCGTGGCCGACGGCGTCGGATTGCGCGAGGCATGGAAGCGCCACATTGCGTAGAGCAGCAGCGCCAGCACGAAGACGCAGATCACCGTGATGATGACCAGCAGAATGTCGTGGAGCGTTTCCACCCGCTCCATGATCGGCGTGTAAGGCGGCGGGAAGTTCAGCTGCCAATCATGCGGCACACCGATGACCTTCTGCGCCTGGGCAGGCGCCGCGATGCCGAAACCGGCCATTGCCGCCAACAGTCCAAGAACGCCCAATACGCGCTTAACGACCATGCATCCGTCCCCTCGGCGGTTAAGACCCGGCAGGTTTTCCGACCCGCAAAATCCCCCGCATTTCAAACGGGTTAGTACCAGATATAGCCGTGGGTGGTAACGGGTTTTCAGCCCTCGTCGGTATGTGGCGGCCCGTCGCAGCCGCCCCGCGCGCGGTGGAATTCTCTCCGGGTTGCCAGGCCCAGACCGCCCCGAAGTTGCCGCTTGTCTTTCGACGGTCGGCCTTTAAGGTCCCGCCCGCCGCGGCAAGACCGTGGATTCGCCGAAGGAAACCGTCATGCGGCTCGCCATTCTGACGCCCGTCCTTGCCGTCATTCTCATGTTCGCAGGAGCAGCCTCCGCCATGGATAAGGAAAACACCCTCTACATCGACCTCAAGGACGGCCGTGTCGTCATCGAGATGCGCCCGGACCTCGCCCCCAAGCACGTCGCCCAGATCAAGAAGCTGGCGCGCGAGGGCAAGTATGACGGCGTGGTCTTCCACCGCGTGATCGACGGCTTCATGGCGCAGACCGGCGATCCGACGGGCACCGGCAGCGGCGGCATGGGCGAGTTGCTCAAGTCCGAGTTCTCGAAGGAGCCGCACGTCCGCGGCTCGGTTTCGATGGCCCGCACCAACGACCCGAACAGCGCCCGTAGCCAGTTCTTCATCGTCTTCAAGGACTCGAACTTCCTCGACGGTCAGTACACCGTCTGGGGCAAGGTCACGTCCGGCATGGAGTTCGTCGACAAGATCAAGAAGGGCGCGCCGGGTTCGGGCGCCGTGTCCGCTCCGCCGGACAGGATGATCAAGGTCCAGGTCGCGGCGGACGCGAAGAGCTAGCCTCCTCGCGCCCCCGCGCAGTCGTCTCTACTTGGTAACGGTGTGGAAGGCCTTGGCAATCACCTGCCAACGGCCATCCACCTTGAGCAGTGTCAGATAGTCCGTGAAGTAGCGCGGCGGGATCTGGCACTCGACCTTGGCGAAGGCCGTCGCCGGGCCGGAAAAGTCGATCGAGACGATGCGGTCGCGCCGCTCGCTGCCGCTGTCCCTGGCCGACTTGCGGCTCTCCACCATCTTGAACCAGTCGGCGCGCGGCATGTCCGCGGCCTTGCCGTCTGGGCCGGCGCTGTAGAGGTGCGAGGCCGGATGGAACGCCTCGCCGAGCTTTTTCGTGTCGCCCTCGTAGAGGCCGTCGAAATAGACCTGAAGCACCTTCTCGATGGCCGCGACGTCGGAATTCATCTGTTTTCTCCCTTGTTCAAATCGCGCCGTTGGGCGCCACCAGGATCTTGCCGTTGCGCCCGCCCTTGTCGGCATGCGCCAGCGCATCCTTGATCTTCTCGATCGGATAGACCGTGTCCACCGGGGCGTACAAGGTACCCGCCATCACCTGCGCCGCAAGCTCGGCATAGATTTCGCGGATCTTCGCCGCGTCCCGCCTGGCGAGACCGCGGCCCAGCATGAATCCCGTCAGCTTGATGCCGCGGTAAATGAGGTTGCTGCGCCCCACCTTGGGATCCTCGCCGCTCATCGAGCCGTAATGCACCACCGTGCCCTCGGTCGCGACGCAGTCGACGAGGCGGCCGGTCGCGGCGCCGCCGATCGCCTCGACGCCGAGTCGGATCGCGGCCTTGCCGGTCGCCCCGGCGACGCGCTCGGCGAGATCGTCGCCATCGACCAGCACGACATCGGCGCCGAGCGCCTTCAACTCGCCAGCCAATTCAGCGCGGCGCACGATGTTGACGGTGCGCAGGCCGCGCTGGTGGGCCTGCACGATCAGCAGGCGGCCGACCGCCGAGTTGGCGACGTTCTGGATGACCCATTCGCCGGGCGCGAGATCGACGAAGTCCGACAACATGAGCCGCGCCGTCGGCGGGTTGATGCGCACCATCGCCGCCTGGCGCAGGTCGATCCCCGCCGGCAGCGGGATGGCATCGTCGCCCTTCACGCGACGCTTCTGCGTCCAGTTCTCGCGCTGCAGGTTGATGACCAAGTCGCCCCTGGCGACGTGCTTCACGGCCGAGCCGACCGCGGTGACGCGCCCCACGCATTCGGCCCCGGGCGTAGCCGGCAGCGGCGGCTTCAGCCGGTAACTGCCCTTGCAGAACCACATGTCGGCGGGGTTGATGGGGAAGGCCAGCACGTCGAAGACGACCTCGTCGGCCGCCGGCTCCCCCACATCGGGGACGTCGGCGCAGCGCGCCACGTCCCACGGCGTCCCGTACCGATCGATCAGCACCTGCTTCATGCCGCGCCTCCGCCCGATGGTTACGGGCACTTTGTTGGCCCGTCGATTGCTTATATGGTGATTTGACAGGGGGTGAAATGCCGGATGGCGATCAAGGCATTCGATGAAATGAATTCGGGTACGGACGGCTCTGTCCGGGTACCCTATCGTGGCGTCGCCGACTGGCTGGCGCGCACCTCGCCCGAACGGGTGGCGGCCACGCGTGCCGAAGTCGATCTCTTCTATCGGCGGCACGGCATCACCTTCGGCGCCTATGGCGCGGCCGAAGGGTCCGAAACGACGATCCCCTTCGACATCATCCCGCGCGTCATCGCGTGGGACGAGTGGCAGTTCCTCCACAAGGGCCTGTCGCAGCGCGTGCGGGCGCTGAACGCCTTCCTGAGCGACGCCTACGGCCAGCGCGAGATCTGCCGCGCCGGCATCATCCCCGAAGAGCAGATCCTGATGAACGGCGAGTTCGTCGCCATGGCGCAGGGGCTGCAACTGCCGGGTGGCGTGCACGCCCACATCGCCGGCATCGATCTCGTTCGCGTCGGCGAAAAGGATTTCTACGTCCTCGAGGACAATGTCCGCACGCCGTCGGGCGTGTCCTACGTCCTCGAGAATCGCGAAGTCATGATGCGGCTGGCGCCGGAGCTGTTCGCCGCCAAGAGCGTCCTCCCCGTGGCCGACTACAGCGAGGAATTGCTGGCAACGCTGCGCTCCGTGTCATTCAGCGACGGCCATGAGCCCAATGTCGTGCTGCTGACGCCTGGCCATTACAACAGCGCCTATTTCGAACACGCCTTCCTGGCCGACGAGATGGGCATCGAGTTGGTGAAGGGCTCCGACCTGTTCGTCGACGAGAGCCGCGTCTTCATGCGCACGCCGCGCGGCCCGCAGCGGGTCGACGTGATCTACCGCCGCGTCGACGACGCTTTCCTCGATCCGCTGGCGATGCGCCCCGACTCATTCCTGGGCGTCGCCGGCCTGCTGGGCGCGCTCCGCGCCGGCCGCGTCAACATCGTGAACGCTCTGGGCAACGGCGTGGCCGACGACAAGTCGACCTACACCTACGTGCCTGAGATGGTGCGTTTCTATCTCGGCGAGGAGCCGATCCTGCAGAACGTGCCGACCTGGCGCTGCGACCGGGCCGACGACTACAAGTACGTGCTGGAGCACCTGTCCGAGATCGTGGTCAAGGAAATCCACGGATCGGGTGGCAAGGGCATGCTGGTCGGCCCAACGTCCAGCAAGGCCGAGATCGAGGAATTCCGCACGCTGCTGAAGGCACGACCGGACAACTACATCGCCCAGCCGACGCTCTCGCTCTCCACCTGCCCGACCTTCGTGAACCAGGGCGTGGCGCCGAGGCACGTCGACCTGCGACCGTTCGTGCTCTCGGGCAAGAAGATCACCATCGTGCCGGGCGGCCTCACGCGCGTCGCCCTCAAGGAGGGATCGCTGGTGGTGAATTCGAGCCAGGGCGGCGGCACCAAGGACACCTGGGTGCTGGCGCCCGACGCGCCGGCAGATGGCGAGTAGGCCGCACCGATGCTGAGCAGTACCGCCAAGAATCTCTACTGGATGGGCCGCTACCTGCAGCGCGCCAAGTCGACGGCGCGGCTGATCGAGGCGACCCAGCGCATGGCCCTGCAGTCGCGCGGCGAGGAAGCCGCCGGCGTCGCGGCGATCTTCGGCATGGAGGACGAATTCCGCCAGAGCCAGGCACAGGGCAAGCGGCTCGCCAGCCTGATCGACTTCCTGGTGCTCGACGAGAACAACCCCTCCTCCATCGTCAATTCGATTGGCGCCGCACGGCGCAATGCCCGCGAAGAACGCAACAACATCACCGTCGACGTGTGGGAGAGCCTGAACGCGCTCTGGCTGGAGCTCAGCGCCCGGCTGCGCGGTAACCGCGCCAACCTCGATCGCGGCGCGCTGATCGAGTCGGTGAAGAAGCAGGCGGTGATGATCTTTGGCGCCGCGCAGGTGACCTTGCTGCGCGACGAGGCCAACAACTTCCTGCAGCTCGGCGCCTTCCTCGAGCGGGCCGACAATACCGGCCGCATCCTCGACGTGAAGTTCCACCTGCTGCGGCCCGACGGCAATCCCGGCGCCGAGGGCCTCGACTACTTCGCCTGGTCGGAGCTGCTGGCCTGCATCGGCGCCGTGCGAACCTATCGGCGCATCTATCGCAGCTCGCTCCATCCCAAGAAGGTCGCCGAGCTGATGATGCTGCGGCGCGACGTGCCGCGCTCCGTCCATCACTGCCTCTGGATGGTCGACCTCAACATGCGCGAGCTGGCCGAAGCCTACGGCACGCGCGGCGAGGCGGACCGGCTGGCGGGCGAACTGCACGCGCGGCTGCGCTACGCCCGCATCGATCAGGTGTTCGACATCGGGCTGGCGAAGTTCCTGGGCGAGCTGCGCAGCGACATGGGCACGCTGTCGAACGAAATCGGCCGCCAGTTCCTCCTGGATTGAGCAGAATGATGCGCTTCTCCGTCCATCACGCCACGCGCTTCCAGTTCGACCAGCCGTCGGGCCATTCGATCCACGACGTGCGCCTGACGCCCATGCCGGCGGCGGCGCAACGCATCGTGTCGTGGCGCATCGACGGCCCCGGCAAGCGGTCCGAATGGAAGGACGGCCATGGCAACCAGGTCACGACCTTCTCGGTCGCCCAGCGGCACGACAGCGTCGAGATCGTCGTGCAGGGAATCTACGAATACAGCGGCACCGACCAGTGGCTGCGCTACGCCGAGGAACCGACCCTGCCCGCGCCGTTCTGGCTGCGCAATTCGGGGCTCGCGCGCCATGACGAGAGCTTCGATCCGCTGATTGCGGGACTGGCCGCGCGTGCCGCCGAGCCGGCGCAGCGGGTCGCGGTGCTGCACGAGTTGATGGAGCGCATCTCCGAGCGCGTGGCCTACAAGACCGGGGTCTCGACCGTGGACACCACCGCCATCGAGGCGCTGACGCGCGGGGCCGGCGTAGCGCAGGACGAGGCGCACATCTTCATCGCCTGCTGCCGTCGCCTGGGCGTGCCGGCACGCTACGTCAGCGGCTACCTTCGCAACGACGATCCCGAGCTGCGTGTCGGGCGCACCAGCCATTCCTGGGCGGAGGCCTGGGTCCCGGGCCTTGAATGGGTGGGCTTCGATCCCGCCAACAGCATCAGCCCGCGCGGTGACAGTTTGCGCGTGGCCGTCGGCCTCGACTATCGCGATGCGGCTCCGGTCAGCGGTCGCCGCGTCGGTTTCGGCGATGCCAGGATGACGGTCGAGGCCTCGGTCCGGCTGATCGACTAGGAGGCCCTTTCCCCGCCCCGCCTGTGGCGCCACAGGGCCGATATCAGCGCGAACACGTGCCTCGCCTGGATGAGCGCACCGATGGCGATCAGGACGACGGCGAGCGTCAGGAGCGAATATTCGTAACCGACCGTGTTCACGATGCGGTCGGGCAGGCTGATCATCGCCACCGCGATTTCGGCGAACAGTCCCAGCACGAGCTGGGCGACCCCGTATTCGTGGCACATCTCGTCGATATGGACCTGCCATGCCTCGTCCGACCGGCCGGTTACGCCGAACCGCCTGCGGATCACCGCCCTCTCTTCCAGCGCCACCCCCCAGCCGATCATGATGAGCGCGATCGTCGAGGTGATCGTCACGGGCTCATGGGTGTCGACATGCCGGTTCACGCTCTTCATGACGTCGATGATCGTCAGCACCATCGGGATCAGGATGGCTGCGTTCACCAGGGCGATGAAGGCCGGCGAGATCAGCGGCCGCAGCGGCACGAAAAGGAACCTCATGTGACCTCTTTGCCCTAGCGGTGGTACGGCCCGCCTGACGATAAATACCGGCCCCTCGCCTTGCGGAAACCCCGCGTCGCGACTAGCTTCGCGCCGCTCTAAAAAATGCCTGAAGGAGGCATATTCGTCATGGCTCTCATCGCCGATCGTCTCAGCCGCATCAAGCCGTCTCCGACCAATGCCGCGCAGGGCAAGTTCCTGGAGATGAAAGCGGCCGGCAAAGACGTGATCGGCCTGGCCGCCGGCGAGCCCGACTTCCCGACCCCCGACCACATCAAGGAAGCCGCCTACAAGGCCATCCGCGAGAACGACACCAAGTACACGGCGGTTGCCGGCACGCCAGCGCTGCGCCAGGCGATCGTCGCCAAGATGAAGCGCGACCACGGCCTCGACTACAAGCCGTCGCAGACCGTCGTCACCTCGGGCGGCAAGCAGATCATCTTCAACGCCATGCTGGCGACGCTGAACCCCGGCGACGAAGTCATCGTTCCGGCACCGTACTGGGTCTCGTATCCCGAAATGGTGCTGTTCGGCGAAGGCACCCCGGTCATCGTGCAGTGCAAGGAAGAGAACGGCTTCAAGCTGACGCCGGAAGATCTCGACCGCGCCATCACGCCCAAGACCAAGTGGATCATCCTGAACTCGCCCAGCAACCCGACGGGCGCCGCCTACTCCAAGGCCGATCTCCGCGGCCTGTGCGACGTGCTGCTGAAGCATCCGCACGTCTACATCCTGACCGACGACATGTACGAGAAGCTCGTCTACGACGACTTCGTGTTCGCCACGCCGGCCGAGGTCGAGCCGCGCCTCTACGACCGCACGCTGACGATGAACGGCGTGTCGAAGGCCTACAACATGACGGGCTGGCGCATCGGCTACGCGGCCGGTCCGCAGGAACTGATCAACGCGATGATCACGGTCCAGTCGCAGAGCACCTCGAACGCCAGCTCGATCAGCCAGGCCGCCGCGGTGGCCGCGCTGAACGGCCCGACCGACTTCATTCCGAAGAACGTCGCCGTCTTCAAGCAGCGCCGCGACCTCGTCGTGTCGATGCTGAACCAGTCGAAGGGCATCAAGTGCCCGCGTCCCGAGGGCGCCTTCTACGTCTACCCGTCGGTCGCCGGCCTGATCGGCAAGAAGACGCCGGACGGCAAGGTCATCAAGGACGACACTGACTTCGTGAACTACCTGCTCGAGGCCGAAGGCCTCTCGGTGGTCCAGGGTTCGGCGTTCGGCCAGGGCCCGGCCTTCCGCATCTCCTACGCCACGGCGACGGAGTTGCTCGAGGAAGCCGGCCGCCGCATCCAGCGCGCCTGCGCCGCGCTGTCGTAAGTACTACTGACCTAATTCACCCCCGCCCGGTCGTTTGACTCGTCTGGGCGGGGGTGAAAGCATTTCCATGACAAGTGAGCTTCGCTCCGGCTGAACGTTCGGACGCGCTACCTCATCCGAGACTTCCGTCCGGAGCTTCTACGCTTTTGCGAAGAAGGAGGACGTTGTCATGGCCGAGTTCAAGACGGAGACCATCACTGGCGGCAGACCAGGCAGCGGCGCGCATCGCGTGGTGGCGCTGTGCGGGCCGTATCTGTCGGGCAAGACCAGCCTGCTCGAAAGCATTCTCTACGCCACGGGAGCCATCGGCCGGCGCGGCTCGACCCGCGCAGGCACCTCCATAGGCGACGCGGCCGCCGAAGCGCGCAAGCGCGGCATGGGCACCGAGATCAACGTCGCATCCGTCGACTATCTCGGCGACCAATGGACCTTCCTCGACGTCCCGGGCTCGATCGAGTTCCAGAACGACGCCTTCGCGGCACTGGCCGTCTGCGACACCGCGGTCCTGGTCTGCGAACCGTCGCCCGAGCGCGTGATGGCGCTGACGCCGCTGCTGAAATTCATTGAGGACCGCCATATCCCGCACATCATCTTCGTCAACAAGATCGATTCCGCCGAAGTCCGCGTGCGCGACATGCTGTCGGCCCTGCAGGCCGTGTCGCAGCGCAAGCTGGTGCTGCGCCAGGTGCCGATCCGCCGTCCCGCCGCCGACGGCAGCGAGGAGACGGTGGGTTATGTCGACCTCGTGAGCGAGCGCGCCTATCGCTACAGGAGCAGCGGCGCCTCCGACCTGATCGAGATGCCGGCCGAGATCCTGCCGCGCGAGACCGAGGCGCGGCGCGACATGCTGGAAGCCCTCTCGGAGTTCGACGACACGCTGCTCGAGCAGCTCATCGAGGACATCGCGCCGGAGAAGTCGCTGATCTACCGCGACCTGCACGACGAGTTCGGTTCCGACCAGATCGCGCCGGTCCTGCTGGGCGCCGGCGACCGCGAAAACGGCGTGCGGCGCCTGCTGAAGGCGCTGCGCCACGACACGCCTGTCGTCGAGCAGACGGTCCGGCGGCGTGCCCTTGCCTCCAACACCACCCCTACGGCCGAGTGCTTCAAGGTCCTGCACCAGAGTCACGCCGGGAAGCTTTCGCTCTGCCGCGTCTGGTCTGGCTCGCTGCACGAGGGCCAGTCGGTCGGTGGCCAACGGATCGGCACGATCCTGCGGCCCTTCGGACAGCGGCTCGACAAGACCGCCGAAGCACGCGCCGGCGAGATCGTGGCGCTCGCCAAGGTCGAGGCGCTGTCGTCGGGGCAGACGCTCGGTGCCGCGGGCATCGCCGCCTCGCCCGACTTTCCCCCCGCCGAAGCGCCGGTCTTTGCACTCGCCGTCTCGGCGAAAAACAGGAACGACGAGGTCAAGCTCTCCGGCGCCCTGCACAAGATCGTCGACGAGGACCCCTCGCTGTCCTTCGAGGTGCGGGGCGAGACGCATGAGCTATTGCTCAAGGGCCAGGGCGAGATGCATCTCAAGGTCGCGGTCGACAAGCTCGCCGGACGCTACAATGTCGCCGTCGACACGACGGTGCCGAGGGTCGCCTATCGCGAGTCGATCCAGACCGGCGCGCAGCAGCATGCACGCTACAAGCGGCAGACCGGCGGCCACGGCCAGTTCGCCGACATCAAGGTCGAGATCAAGCCGCTGCCGCGTGGCTCGGGCTTCCGCTTCGTCGACCGGATCGTGGGCGGCGTGGTGCCGCGCAATTTCATCCCCGCCGTCGAGCAGGGGCTGATCGAGTATCTGAAGGAAGGGCCACTCGGGCAGCCGGTGGTCGATCTCGAAGTGACGCTGGTCGACGGCCAGTACCACGCCGTCGACAGTTCCGAGATGTCGTTCAAGATGGCCGCGCGCATCGCCATGAGCGAGGCCATGCCCAAGTGCAAGCCGGTGCTTCTGGAACCCATCCTGAAGGTCACCGTCACCGGGCCGAGCGATTCCACGCCCCGGCTGCAGCGGCTGATCTCGGGTCGGCGCGGCCAGCTCCTGGGCTACGACGCCCGCCCCGCCTGGCCGGGCTGGGACGAGGTCTCCGCGCAGATGCCCGAAGCCGAGATCGCCGACATGATCGTCGAGATCCGGTCGGTCACGCAGGGCATCGGCAGCTTCCGGACCGAGTTCGATCACCTGCAGGAGTTGGCCGGACGCACCGCCGACCGCATCGTCGAGGAAACGAAGAAGCATCAGGCGGCGTAGGTCACAAGGCGGTGAGGCCGGTCGAACGTCCTTCTCCAGCCTCGTTCGGCATCTCATATTCGTCCTGTGGAATGGTTCCACGGGAGAACGGTTCATGTTGAAGAGACGGTCTCTGATGGTGGGCGGCCTGGTGATGGCCTCCGCATCGTCACTGACCCGCGTCGCGAATGCCCAGGCTGGGCGCCCGACGCTGGTGTTCGTCGGTCACGAACTTTGAGGCGGCTGCAAGATCTGGCGTGCCCAGTCTGAGCCTGATTTCCTCAAGTCCGATGCTTTCAAGAAGATGGACTATCAGGTCGTCCATCCGGCCAATGCAGACCTTCTGATGGTCGAAGGAAGCTGGCCCGCTCCGGCCAGGCCCATCAGGGCTGCTTTCCTCGAAAGCGAAGACGGCAAGAAGAGCCCCAATGCGACGCCACGCTTCATCCTGTTTCAGGATGGCAAGATCGTCCTCACCGTCACCGGCAACGGCGGCTGGAAGGACAGGATGTGGCCCAGGATCCAGGAAGTGACGGCCACCAAGGCCTAGTTTCCGCCGGACCGGCATTGCTCCATATTGTCCTCGTGGGATCTGCTCACGAGGGGAGACGTATTTCGATGCTCAAGAGACGTAGTGTGATCGCGGGTGGTCTCGTGCTGGCCGCCGCGCCGATGGTTGCGCGCGCCGTCGCGGCACAAGGCGCGAAGAAGCCCATCCTGATTTTCGCCGGCGACGAGACGTCGGAGGCCTGCAAGGTCTGGCGCACGCAATGGGAGCCCCTGTTCAAGCAGGCACCGGTGTTCCAGAAGGTCGACTATCGCGTCGTGTTCACCAAGACCCCGCAGTTGCTGCTGAAGCCCGTGAGCTGGCCGGCCGATCTCCGCTGGGTGCTCGATGCCTTCCTGATGAGCGAAGTGGGAATTGCGCAGGGTGCGGAGACGCCCCGCTTCTTTCTGGTCCAGAACGGCCAGATCACCTTTACCGCCGTCGGCAACAACGCGTGGCGGGACGTCATGTGGCCGACCCTGCTCGACGTGACCAATTCGCAGCCTTAAGTCTTTCGTTACGTCACGTTGCGTCACAGTGCAGTGAGCAGGGTTGATTTGCGACCATCCGTCGCCGCGCCCATCTAGGGAGCGCGGCGTAACAGGAGTTTGGCAGATGCTGATCAAGCGCACGAAAGGCTGGGAGCTTCCGGAGTCGAAGACGACGTCGGAGAGCCACTTTCTCAATCGACGCGCGATGGTGCGGGCGATGGGGCTCGGTGCGGCCTCGCTCGCCCTGCCTGGGCCGTTGATGGCGCAGGACAAGTCGGCCGATCCGTCGGCCGGACTGTATCCCGCCAAGCGCAACGACAAGTATGGCGTGCCGACGCCGATGACAGCCGAGAAGCTGTCCACGACCTACAATAACTTCTACGAGTTCGGCACCGACAAGAGCATCTGGCGCGACGCCCAGAAGCTCGAGGCGCGGCCCTGGACCATCAAGGTCGGCGGCATGGTCGAGAAGCCCTTCGAGATCGGCATCGACGATCTCCTGGCCAAGGTGCAGCTCGAGGAACGTGTCTATCGCTTCCGCTGCGTCGAGACCTGGTCGATGATCGTGCCGTGGAGCGGCTTTCCGGTGCGCTCGCTGGTCGAGCTCTGCAAGCCGCTCAGCAGCGCCAAGTTCATGGTCATGAAGACGCTGTCGAAGCCCACGGTGATGCGCGAGCAGCGCGACCTCCTCTACCCCTGGCCCTACACCGAGGGCCTGGCGATGGACGAGGCGATGAACGATCTCGCCTTCATCGCCACCGGTCTCTACGGCAAGCCGATCCCCAAGCAGAACGGCGCGCCGCTGCGCCTCGTGGCACCCTGGAAGTACGGTTTCAAGAACGTGAAGTCGATCGTCAGCGTCGAGTTCACCGACAAGAAGCCCAAGACCTTCTGGGAAGGGCTGCAATCCAGCGAATACGGCTTCTGGGCCAATGTGAACCCTGCGGTCGCCCACCCCCGCTGGAGCCAGGCCACCGAGAAGCCGCTGGGCAGCGACCAGCGCATCCCGACCCTGATCTACAACGGTTACGCCGAGTTCGTCGCCGGGCTCTACGCCGACCGCAAGGCGGAAAAGCTGTTCATGTAGCGCGCCCTCCTTTGCCTCGCCGCGCCGGGCCGCTAAAACGGAAGCCGGCCGGTCGAGGCCGCAGGAGGAAACGTGAAACTCAACCGTCGTACGACCATGGCTGGCGCCGCCGCGCTGGCGGCAGGGTCGCTGTCCAAGGCCGCCTTCGCGCAGGCGTTTCCCAACAAGCCGATCAAGATCGTCGTCCCCTTCGCCGCCGGCAGCGCCACCGACCTGACGGCGCGTGGCCTGGGCGCCAAGCTGCAGGACATCCTGAAGCAGCCGATCGTCATCGAGAACAAGCCCGGCGCCAGCGGCCAGCTCGGCGCCTCTGCGGTCGCGACGGCACCGGCCGACGGCTACACGCTGATGATGGGCACCAACACGACCAATGCCGCCAACGGCGCCCTGTTCAAGAAGCTGAGCTACGACATCGACAAGGATTTCGCGCCGATCATGCGCTGCGTGATGGGCGTCAACGCGCTGGTGGTGAACAACGACCTGCCGGTCAAGACCACCGCCGAGCTCGTGGAGTACGCGAAGAAGAACCCGGGCAAGCTGAACTATGCCGAGGCCAGCGCCTCGCAGCGCCTGTCGGGCGAGATGTTCAACAAGCTCGCGGGCACGAAGATCGAGCGGGTTCCGTACAAGGCCAGCCCGCAGGCGCTGGGCGACGTGGCCTCGGGCCAGGTCCAGGTGATGTTCCCCGACCTGCCGCAGGCTCTTACCCAGATCGAGGCCGGCCGGGTGCGCGGTCTGGCAACGACCGGCCCCAAGCGGACGAGCGTCACGCCGAACCTGCCGGCGATTGCCGAAGCGGTGCCCGGCTATTCTCTGGTCTACTGGCTGGCCGTGTTCGCGCCGGCGGCGACGCCGAAGGACGTGCAGAAGGCGCTGGCCGACGCCATCGCCGAGGCACTGAAGGATCCGGCCACCGCCAAGGCGATGACACAGGGCCGCATGGAGATCGCCCCGCTCGCGCTCGACCAGTTCGCGGCCTACGTGAAGTCCGAGACCGCCTGGTGGACCAAGGAAATCCAGGCTGCCGGCATCGAGCCGGAGTGAGCGGCGCCATGAGCAAGGTCATCATCGAGAAGAGCGGCCCGGTCAAAACCATCTGGATGAACCGGCCGGAGAAGCGCAACGCACTCGACAGCGAGCTGATGCGCGAGATGATCGAGGCGCTGCAGGCGCCGGTCGCCCCCGACGATCGCGTGGTCGTCATCCGCGGCAAGGGCGACGTGTTCTGCGCCGGCCTCGACATGGCGGAGCGGCGCGAGACGATCGGCGGCGGCAATGCCAGCGGCATCGAGGTGATGCTGCGCGCGGTTGAACTCTGTCCGCTGCCCGTCGTGGCTGTCGTCCATGGCGACGCCATCGCCGGCGGTAACGAGCTGGCGCTTCATTGCGATCTCGTGGTGGCGAGCGAGAAGGCCCGTTTCGGCATGTCACTGGCCCAGGTCGGCCTCGCGCCCAACTGGTTCCTGGCCAAGAAGCTGATGGAAGTGCTGGGGCCGGTGACGACACGCGAGATGCTGCTGCTGGGCGATCCCCTGCCCTCGACCAAGCTGCATGCGCTGGGCCTGATCGCCCGCTGTGTGCCGGCCGACCAGCTCGAGGCCGAGGCGTCCAAGGTCGTCGACCGGCTGGCGGCCAATGCGCCGCTGTCGCTCAAGGCCATGAAGGCGCTCACCGTGAAGCAGCTCGAGTTCCGCGACGGCATCAAGCACGACGACGTCGATGCGCTGGTGCAGGCGGCGATGAAGAGCCAGGACGCGCAGGAAGGCATGAAAGCGCGGCTGGAGAAGCGTACTGCCAAGTTCCAGGGCAAGTAAGGCCATGTCGATCAGGCTCCGCCTCGACAAGCCGTGGCGGCCCCTGACGGCCGAGGAGATTGCCCGCCTGCCGGGCCAGCTCGGCGTCTACCAGCTCGCCGACGCCTCGGGCGCCATCCTTTGTATCGGCCAGGCTGGCGCCCGCGCGCCGTTCGGCCTGCGCAGCGAATTGCAGCGCGAACTCGCCGAGCGTGGAGCCGGCCACCAGTTCCGCGTCGAGGTGAACCAGCAGTACCGCACGCGCTGGTTCGAGCTGCTGATGGTGCACAAGGCCGATCACGGCAGCCTTCCGCCCGACAATGCAAAGAACCCGCCTGCCTTGGGTCGGTTGAGCCCGAATTGAAGCGTTGCCCTTCTTCCTCCTTTCCCCCGCTAGGGGGAGAGGTTGGGTGAGGGGGCGACGCACCACCTGTAACCCCCTCACCTAGCCTCTCCCCCGAGCGGGGGAGAGGAACAAGAGGACAGAGAAAATGGATTTCGAGCCCAACGAAGAACAGCAGATGCTGATCGAACAGGTTCGCCGGTTCGTGCGGGAAGAGATCATCCCGCTCGAGGCCGGGCTCGATCCTGACGCTTCCGAGCTCGATCCGGCGGATCACGCGCGGTTGGTCGAGAAGACCAAGGCGATGGGCCTGTTCGGAATCGACATCCCGAAGGAGTATGGCGGCCCCGACATCGACATCGTGACGCGCGTGCTGCTCGCCATCGAGATGGCCCAGCATCGCGCCGGCCTCTATGTCCCCTGCTACGGCACCTTCGGCGGCGCCGGCCTCGCCCAGATATTCGAGGCCAACGACGACCAGAAGGAGCGCTACCTCTATCCGACGCTGCGCGGTGAGAAGAAGGCGTTCTTCGGCCTCACCGAGCCATCGGGCGGCAGCGATCCGGCGCGCGCGATCCAGACCAAGGCCGAGCGCAAGGACAATGGCTGGGTGCTGAACGGCGCAAAGATCTTCATCTCCAATGCCGACCGCGCGCAGTACGGCATCGTCTTCGCCCGCACCGATTCGTCGAAGGGTCGCGCCGGCATCACCTGCTTCATCATCGACAGCGACACGCCGGGCTTCCATGTGCGCCGCGTCGTTCACACCTTGCGCTCCTCGCACTACGCGACCGAACTCGAGTTCAAGGATTGCTGGGTCTCGGACCACCAGGTGCTGGGCGAGGTGAACAAGGGCTTCGCGGTCGCCAACGATCGCCTGACCCGCCAGCGCATTCCCTACGCTGCAGGCTGTATCGGCGTCGCCATCGCCGCGCACGAAATGGCAATCGAATGGGCCAAGATGCGTTCGACCTTCGGCGAAAAGCTGTCGCATCGCCAGGCCGTGCAATGGATGCTGGTCGACAACGAGATCGACATTCGCACCGCCCGCCACTTCACGCTCGAAGCCGCCGAGAAGGCGCGGCGCGGCCTGCCCTTCAAGATCGAGGCCTCCATCGCCAAGCTCACGGCCTCGGAAGGCGGCGGCCGCGTGGTCGATCGTGCCATGCAGATCCACGGCGGCATGGGCATGACCAAGGACCTGCCGCTGGAGCGCTGGTATCGCGAGATGCGAATCCGCCGGGTTGGCGAAGGGCCGAGCGAAGTGCAGCGCATGGTGATCGCGCGCGAGATCCTGGGGAGTAACCTGCGATGAACACCGCGTCGGGGCCCCTTGCCGGCATCAAGGTCGTCGAGTTCGGCCAGAACCTGGCCGGCCCTTACTGCGGCCAGATCCTGGCATTCCTCGGCGCCGAGGTGATCAAGGTCGAGCGGCCCGAGGGCGACGACGCCCGCAAATGGGGCCCTCCATTTGTCGAGGGCGACGCCACCGGCTTTATCGCGCTGAACCGCGGCAAGAAGTCGATCACCTGCGACCTCGCCGATCCGGCGCAACGCGAGGCGCTGATCGAGCGCATCGGAGCCGCCGACATCTTCGTCCACAATCTGCGCGCCGACGTGCCGGCCAAGTTCGGCTTCGACGGGGCCACCCTCACGAAGCGCTTTCCGCGCCTGATCTATGCCGATCTCGGCGCCTTCGGTCATGCCGGCCCATGGAAGGACCGGCCGGGCTACGAGCCGATCATCCAGGCCGTGGCCGGCCTCATCTCGTTGAACGGCGATCCCACGGGGCCCGAGGCGCGCATCGGCGTGTCGATCATCGACCTGTCGACCGGCATGTGGACGGCGATCGGCGTGCTGGCGGCGCTGGCCAGGCGCACGGCCACCGGCGAGGGCAGCCGGGTGAACACCTCGCTGTTCGAGAGCGGGCTGATGTGGGCGTCGAACCATGTCGCGGGCTGGTCGGTGACCGGCAAGATGCCCCCGCGCCAGGGGACCGGCCATCCGTCTCTGACGCCCTACCAGGCGTTCGAGTGCAGCGACGGGCCGCTGATGATCTGCCCCGGCAACGACCGCCTGTGGCGCAAGTTCGCCGAAGCGCTCGGCCATCCCGAATGGCCGGACGAGGAGCGGTTCAGAACCAATGTCCAACGCGCGGAGCGGCGCGAACTGCTGCTGGGCATGATCGCCGACATCATGAAGGAACACCCGCGCGCCCATTGGGCGGCAAAGCTCGATGCGCTGGGCGTGCCCAACGGGCCGCTGAACTCGGTGCCGCAGGTGATGGACCTGGCGCAGGTAGCGGCGCTGGCAATGTTCGTCCAGCCCTATGCCGGTTCGAATGCCCTCTTCCATGGCCTGCCGCTCAGCATCGACGGCGAGCGCGCCGGCGGCATGGAAAAGGCGCCGAAGATCGGCGAGCACAACGACAGGACTTGAGGAAAAAGCCTAACCGGCAAAGCTCAGGCAGTAGTCGCGCACCTGCTGGAGCGGGATGCGCGCATGGCTCTGCACGATGATGAACTTGCCGCCGGGATCGGTTCCGTTCGGCAGATTCACCAGCCGCTCGAAGTCATCGGCGCCCCAGATACACGACTTCTCGGAGAAGAGGTGGACGTCGGCCGTGTAACAGGTGTCCCACTCGGCGTGATAGTCGTAGAGCGTGCCGTTGATCTCGGCCGCGCTGGTGTAGAGCGAGTACTCGGTCCACGGCACATGGCCGGGCCGGCTCACCAGCTTCAGCAGCAGAGACGTCGTCGCGCCGAGATAACGGCCTTGCAGTCGGCTCAAAGTCTGCCGGGCGAGATCGCCATGCAGGATGTTCGGCGTGACGGAAAGCCCATGCGCCCTCGGATCGTAAGGGATACCGATCACCTCGGCGGCACTGCGCCACCATTCATGATGCTGCTTGGGTTCCCAGCGCGACAAGGCACGGTCGTGCTGGAGGAAGGTCTGCGAATCGAAGTCGCCGACGCAACAGACGTCGGAATCGAGGGTCAGGAAGCCGCCGAAACCCAATAGTGCCGGCACGTGCAACTTTACGATCTGTTGCCGGTACCAGCCGGTCATCCAGTAGAACGGGCTTAACGGCCGGAAGAAATCGCCCTCGCGGCGGACATCGACATTGATGTTCGGAAAGCGCGGCAGTTCGTTGCGCAGCAGGCCGGCATCGCCGTTGGGCGCGATGACCAGAAGTTCGAACGGCTTGCTGTCCCGCCAGTGCTTGGCCAGCGATTCGATCAGTAGCCCTGCCCGTTCAAGGTCGCCCCGGCGCTTGATATTGCGCAGAGCGATCGGAAGGATTCCTTGCCTGACTTCAGAGAACATGACGGCGCATCTCTGAAACACATATGGGCAATCCGTCGCCCGACATCAATTGAGTGCGGCACAGCCGGCGCGCCGACGTAAGCGGCACATCGCCCCACGACAACAAAAAAACGCCGGGCCCAGGGGCCCGGCGAGTCAAACAGGGAGGCTTCACGTCTGGGAGACGTGGGATCATGAGGATCCCGAGTTTCGAACGCGATCAGCCGAAACTTTTCGTGTCGATAACCTGCCAACAACCTATGCCTCATCGCCGGGATTGGTAGTGGTGAAGTTTTGGACACTGGCATGCGACGCGCGCATGCCTCGCACTTAGTATGCAATCCTGCAGATCTCGCTGTTAAAAACGGGTCTCCGCCACCTTCCGCAGCAGAAAATCACGGAAGACCGCGATGCGCTTGGAGTGCCTCAACTCCTCCGGATAGGTGAAATAGACATCCGTCGTCCGGACATTCAGGTCCGGCAGGAGCATTTCGAGCTTGGTGGATTCGCGCGCCAGATAATCCGGGAGCGAGGCGATCCCCAGACCGGATTCGACTGCCCGGAAGATGCCGTAGGTATTGTTGACCCGCAGCACCACCAGCCGCGGATTCTGGTCGGCATTACCCTCGCGCAGCAGCCAGTTCACGTCCTGAACCGGCGCCCGGGCGTCCTCACCGAAGATGATGAGACGGTGCTGGTCCAGTTCCTCGATGGTGGCCGGCTTGCCGTACTTCTGCACATAGCCGTGCGAGGCATAGACGTGACTGCGGACCGTCAGCAGGTGGCGCTGAACCAGGCCGGGCTGGCGCGGCATGACCATGCGGATGGCCACGTCGGCTTCGCGCATGCCAAGGTCCAGTTCGTTGTCCGAGAGGACGAGGCTTACGTCGATCTCGGGATAGAGCGCGATGAACTCGTGCATCTGCGTGGTCAGCCAGGTCGAGCCGAAGCCCACGGTGGCGTGGATCTTGAGCCGCCCGGCGGGCTTGTCCTGGTTGGCGCGCAGCAGCGCCTCCGCGGTATTGACCTTGGCGGCCATGTCGCGCGCGGTCCGATAGAGCAGTTCGCCCTGTTCGGTGAGGATCAGGCCGCGCGCATGCCGATGGAACAGCATGACGCCAAGCTGTTCCTCGAGCGCGCCGATCTGGCGCGAGATCGCCGACTGGCTGAGCTTCAGCGATTCACCGGCATGGGTGAAGCTGCCGGCGTCCGCCACGGCCTGGAATATGCGCAGCTTGTCCCAGTCCATTCCCATGCCTCCCCTGTCCTCGCTCCCGGTTCTACTCGGCGGCCTGTGCGGGACGCGCCTCCTGCGCCGCCAGCCACTTCTCGGCCTCGAGGGCGGCCATGCAGCCGGTACCCGCTGCCGTAACGGCCTGGCGAAAGACCTTGTCCTGCACGTCGCCCGCCGCATAGACGCCTTCGATGTTCGTCGCGGTCGAATCGGGCTTGGTGATCAGGTAGCCCTCGCCGTCCATGTCGAGCTTGCCCTTGAACAGCTCGGTATTGGGCGAGTGGCCGATCGCCACGAAGAACCCATCGGTCTTGATGTCCTGCACCGCGCCGGTCTTGACGTTGCGCAGGCGCGCGCCGGTGACGATGGGGGCCGGCGTCTTCTCGCCCAGCACCTCGTCGACCACGTGATCCCAGACGACGCTCACCTTCGGGTTCTTGAACAGGCGATCCTGCAGGATCTTCTCGGCGCGGAAGCTGTCGCGGCGATGAACCAGCGTCACCTTGGAGGCGTGATGCGTGAGGTAGAGCGCCTCCTCGACCGCGGTGTTGCCGCCGCCGACCACCACGACATCCTTGCCACGGAAGAAGAAGCCGTCGCAGGTCGCGCAGGCCGAAACGCCGCCGCCGCGGAACGTCTCCTCGCTCGGGATGCCCAGCCAACGCGCCGTGGCGCCGGTCGCGATGATGAGCGAATCGGCCTCGTAGCGGTCCCCGGAATCGCCCAGGCAGACGAACGGCCGCCGGGTCAGGTCAACGTCGACGATCGTGTCGAAGAAAAGCTGCGTGCCGACATGTTCGGCCTGCTTCTGCATCTGCTCCATGAGCCACGGGCCCTGGATGACGTCTGCGAAGCCCGGGTAATTCTCGACGTCGGTCGTGATCGTAAGCTGTCCACCGGGCTGGATGCCCTGCACCAGCATCGGCTTCAGGCTGGCGCGCGCTGCGTAGATCGCCGCCGTGTATCCCGCCGGCCCCGAGCCCAGGATCATCACCTTGCTTCGATGAGTTGCTGCCATGACCACTCCGCATCCCGCCAACTGCATATCGCCCACATATATGCAAACCTCGTCCGCGTTGCACGGTCAGATGTGAATTTCACACGCAATTGTTCACAGCCAAGCGGCGAATTCTCGCAACTTTATTGCGTGCGTGGCATGGTTCTGGCATAGACCGCGGCCAACGGAGGAAAACGATGGCTCGGGCCAAGCTCGATCGAATTGACCGGCGAATTCTAAGCGACCTGCAGTCCAACGGACGCATGACCAACGTGGAGCTGGCCGAGCGGGCCGGCATCTCCGCGCCGCCCTGCCTGAGGCGCGTCAGAGCCCTGGAACGGGCCGGCATCATCAAGGGCTACCATGCCGAACTCAGCCCCGAGGCGCTGGGCTACAGCGTATCCGTGTTCGCCCTGGTGGGCCTGAACAGCCAGGCCGAGGCCGACCTCAAGTCCTTCGAGGATTTGATCGAGAAGTGGGACGAGGTTCGCGAGTGCCACATGCTGGCCGGCGAGGCCGATTTTCTGCTGAAGATCGTCGCGGAAACCTGGGACGAGTATCAGAAATTCCTGACCACCCGGCTGACCTCGGCGCCCAACGTCAGCCACGTGAAGTCGATGATGGTGTTCCGCACCGCCAAGCAGGTGCCGGGCGTTCCCATCTCGACGGAGGCCTAGCCTCCGTCGAGATAGCGGGCGGAAATAGCCCGCGCGGTAATTGTGAGGCAAGAAATGACCGACGACGTCACCTTCGAGATCCTGCACCGCGTCGCTGACGCTTTCGCGCGACGCGATGTCGACGGAATTGTTGATTCCTTTGCCGAGGACGGTGAATTCCGGAACGCCAAGGGTCCCGACTATTGGGGCCAGAGCTTCAAGGGCAAGGCCGCGATCCGCAGCTACTTCGAGCCCCTGTTCGCGGCCGCCAGCGACGTGAAGTGGAACCACACCAGCGAGTTCATCCACGGCGACCGGGCCGTGACGGAGTGGCATCGCATCGCCACCCTGCGGACCGGAGAGCGGCAGGAATGGCTGGGCTGCGACCTCTACACCTTCCGCCGCGGCCTGATCGTGATGAAGGACACCTACATCAAGGTCGTCGTCGCCTAGAGCGTTTCACGTTTTGACGAGAGCATATCCGGCGCTGTGAATGTAGTTGCAGCATTCGGATTGTCGGATGGTCTTGAGAAGGTCTCCGATGTACCGCGAGAGGCCTTCGGGGGTGCGCTTC
>JAESFZ010000132.1_pt1 | contig 144273 bp, 142 predicted proteins | sample 9269561 | NCBI WGS metagenome assembly JAESFZ01 (sample SAMN14515552, study PRJNA621657) | algae metagenome | isolation source: Tildeniella nuda ZEHNDER 1965/U140 and co-occurring heterotrophs from wet... | place: Switzerland: Stansstaad, Zurih | collected 1965-01-01 | reverse complement strand
GCGGTCAGCAAACAGCTTTTTTCAAGAGCGTCCTCAAGCGAGTGCAAGCGCGCCTTCTGCCCTCTGCCTTTCCTCCCCTGTCTGCTAACTGTTAACAGTTAAGAGTTCACGCCCCTGATATAATCCGCTGTCAGGAGTGAGTAAGTGGAGGCAGGCATGACAGATTGGCAGGAAATTCCTGGAAGCATTACGGCTCCGAGAGGATATCGGGCAGTGGGGATGGCAGCGGGGCTGAAACCATCAGGCTTACCTGATTTGGCGCTGATTCTCTCTGACGTGGAGGCGATCGCGGCTGGAGTCTTTACAACCAGTCAAGTCAGAGCAGCGTGTGTCGACTACTGCCGGGAGCGTCTCCAGAACAAAGCCAGCGCTCGTGCGATTTTGTGCAACGCCGGACAGGCAAATGCAGCTACAGGCGCTCTAGGCTTGGAAGATGCTCTGGAAAGCGCTAAAGCACTCAGTCAGGCGCTAGACATGCCCTCAGAGTTGATCTTGCTTGCTTCAACGGGTGTGATCGGGCAGCGCATTAAGCTAGACGCATTGAAAGCCGCTTTGCCACAACTGGTTGCTACTGTTTCAGTGGATGGTGCAGACAGTGCAGCCAAGGCAATTACGACGACCGATTTGGTGACAAAGGCGATCGCGCTTGAAACCACTTTAGACGATCGCCCTGTTCGCATTGGCGGCATTGCTAAAGGATCGGGCATGATTCATCCCAATATGGCAACGATGCTGGCGTTTGTGACCTGCGATGCCGCTGTCTCACCTCCACTCTGGCAGCAGATGCTCAGTCGCGCCGCAGACCGCAGCTTTAACCAAATTACGGTCGATGGCGATACCAGTACCAATGATTCACTCATCGCGCTGGCAAACGGACAATCGCGCACACCTGCCATTACAGAAGCAGGAGCCGAAGCAGATAAGCTAGAAGCGATGCTGACAGAGGTCTGTATGTATTTGGCAAAGGCGATCGCGCGCGATGGTGAAGGCGCAACCTGCTTGCTAGAAGTCCAGGTTTCTGGCACAGGTACGGATGCCGAAGCGCGTCAGATTGCACGAACGATCGCCGGATCATCCCTGGTAAAGTCTGCCATCTTCGGTCGTGATCCCAACTGGGGACGCATTGCTGGAGCGGCTGGACGCGCGGGTGTGCTGTTTAACCAGGATCATCTGCAAATTAAGCTGGGTGAGTTTTTGATGATGCAGCAGGGTCAACCGCAAGCGTTCGATCGCGCGGCTGCCAGCAACTACCTGAGGCAAGCTGCATTAGGAGCCTATTTGAAGGACGATACCGTGGCGATCGCGCTCAGCGTTGGTGATGGTTCCGGCTCTGGTACAGCCTGGGGCTGCGACCTCAGCTACGATTACGTCAAGATCAACGCTGAATACACCACCTAGAAACAGAACTCAGCTTCAGAAAATCACGCGATCGCCGTTTGATAAAAGCCTTGCATCTCAGCAAACCACTGCTGGCGCGAGACTTCCCAGGTGTAGAACATGTGTCCACCTTGAAAATGCTTCAGCGTCAGGTTAGGACGAATCTCAGCATTGAGTTTCATCAGCGTAGCGAGATGGTTGGAGGCAAAGTAGGGCGTAACCAGATCAAACAGACCGTGCGTGATGTACACCTGCATGTAAGGGTTCAGCGTCATGCCCACGCGCAAATCATCTACGGCTCCAATGAAGCCTTGCCGCAGTTCACCTTTGATGTCAAACTTCCAGGCTTTGAATGTTTCTAGATTCAGAAGCTGGTAGGTCAAATCAGTTTCAACGCCTAACGTATCGCGCAGGTGGCTATTGATTGCGCCTGTAAAGAGCCGATCGAGTCCATCCAGGGTTGGATCAATGCCTTCATACACCACGCGATCGGGAAAGGGATCGATCGCCGTAATCGAGGCATCATACAGTCCTACAATCCGCTCTTGGTCGCGCAGCAATTCGCGTGCAAAGACCTCAATCCCAATCCGTCCGGCTTGTCGTTCGACCACCGCTAGCGGTAAGCCAATCAAGTCTGCTAACTGTCGATACGCTGTTTGACGCTCGTCAACTGGTAAGCCATCACCCATCACCAACAACGGAATGAGGGTTTTAAGGGCAAATTGTTCTGCTGCCGTTGTATGAGCCGCTAAGTCGCCTGGTTTGCCTGCCCATTGAGCACGATCGTGATGCGCTGCCGACGCTGCAAACGATGGCAGTAAGGTTGCCCAGGCGGTCAAGTCATAATCGCTGCCATACAACAGACTGAACTCCAGCGCTGGCGAAATGAGAATAGCACCCGAAAGTCCAATACCAAAGTCCTGCTGAAGCTTACGGGCTAACCGAGCCACTCGAAAGCCCCCGTAGCTTTCTCCTGCAATAAAAATGGGTGACAGCCAGCGCTTTTGACGCGAGAGAAAGCGTTGAATAAACTCCCCCAGCGCTTTCAAATCGCGCTCAACTTCCCAAAACTCATTCTCTTTCGGCGAGTCTGCTGCATCTAACTTGGCTTTCTCGCCAGCCTGATCCTGCGCCTCTTTGTCTGGTGGCAGACTACGGCTGAAACCAGTGCCGATCGGATCAATAAACACCAGATCTGTAAAGCTCAACCAGCTTTCGGCATTGTCAACGATCGTGACAGGCGGCTTGGGCAGCGTACCTTGTGTGCCAAACGCAATGCGCTGAGGACCCAGCGCTCCCATGTGTAAGTAGGCAGACGCGGCACCGGGACCACCGTTAAAAACAAATGTGAGTGGTCGTTGTGCGGCACCTTCTGGCTGAACAAGATAGGAAACGTGAAACATTTCAGCGACAGGTTTGTCCTGCTGATCAAAGAGGGTTTGCCACTCGGCTGAGGCGGTGTAAGGAAGCTGCCGATCGACAAGCGTAAGGGTATGCTCAGTGATGCTGGGCTTCCGATTTGTAGAAGTAGTAGGCGTTTCAGACATAGGTCAGTGGTGGAATGAAAACAGTGTAAAAAAGCTACACGTCAAAGCGCATCTTGATGATACGTTCCTTCGTTGCCATCAGCTTACCGATCAGCTTTTCTCTCGTCCTGACCGCTGACTGCTGACCGCTAATCGCTGACCGCTAACCGCTGACCGCTAACCGCTGACCGCTAATCGCTGACCGCTGACTGCTGACCGCTGACCGCTGACTGCTGACCGCTAATCGCTGACCGCTAATCGCTAATCGCTGACCGCTACAAAGCATGACATTACTTCTTCACAGCTCCTAAGCTAAATGTTTAGCGAGCGCACTGCTAAAGGCTTCGTAAGGTTTGGCACCGATGACTGTTTCTGCCAGTTCTCCTTGCTTGAAGATCATGACAGCAGGAATACTACGGATGCCAAAGCGTGTGGCAACAGCCTTGTTGTTGTCAAGGTCTAACTTAAAGACTTTAGCGCGATCGCCATACTCCTCTGACAGTTGATCCATCAAGGGCGCAACCAGTTTGCAAGGTCCACACCACGCAGCCGTGCAGTCTACAACAAATAGCGTCTCAGTTTGCAGCAACCCATCAAACTCAGTTTCATTTTGAATATAAGTCGCAGCCATGAGTATTCCTCTAAAAACCGGATTATCTCATAGGGCTTGTTAAAAGAGCGTCTCGCTATGGGTCAGTAGTGCCGCAAAAGGCTCTCACGATTAAATCTTTTCGATGTAAAATTCCGTCTGGCGCTTAGCAACCAGGTACAAGTTCAATCGCTGTGCGATCTTGCCTCAATCCATGCCTGTAGAAGCGGGTTCACCAATTCGGGTGCTTCATCTTGAGGGCAATGACCAACCCCTTCGAGGGGAATAAACTGCTGCACCTGAGGATAGTCAGCAAAGGCTTTGCCAAGGGCGATCGGCTCCCACGGATCAGCATCGCCCCATAAAATCAAGGCAGGACACGGCAATTGCTCCAGCAAATCTTCTGGCAGCGGACCCTGTGAGTAGCCCGTAAAAGCGATAAACACGGCTGCTGCACCCACATCTTTTGCAGGAGCCATCAGCAAATCTACCAGCTCATCCGTCACAGCCTCTGGATTGCGATACGCCTTCAGCAGAATCTTGCGTACCGTTGCAGGTTTGGCGAGCTGGTTGAAAAACGTTTGACCAAGCCACTCATTCTTGAGCACGCGCTGAAGGATCGGTGCGCCCAGACGCTTAAACCAGGGTTGGGTGGCGCGACGACGATCGTGCAGTAAGCGCAGTGAACAGTTGATCAACGCCACCGATCGCCCAATCGCTGGATGATCTACAACCGCCTGCATCACCGCAATGCAGCCCACCGAGTTGCCAACCAGAAAAGCTGGCTCTCCCACTACCTCCTTACAAAAGTCGGCAATTTGCTGCCCCCACGTTTCAAAGGTGTACTCGACCTGTTCACCCGGTTTTAACTGCCCTGGTGGGGGTTTTGCAGAGCCACCAAAGCCAATCAAATCCAGCGCATACACGCGACAACTTTCTGCCAGCACAGGTATATTTTTGCGCCAGTGACCCAGCGAGGCACCAAAGCCATGCACTAGCACCACCGCTGGTCCCTGGGTGCCTTGAGTTTGGTAGGTAATGCTAAAACCTTGCCAGAGCCAGATTTGTGTCGCAGTGGTATTTGCGGGAGGAAGCGAGGAAAAAACAGTCATAGAGCGCTGAAGGAATGGCTACGGTGCTACCATTCTGACATTTGCTTTACAAAATTTGATGCTCTTGTAGGTGACGCAGTGCCCAGAGTGAATAGCGATCGCCTCATTGCCAACCAAAAGCAAGGTAGGGCGATCGCAATGATTGCAGAATTTAGTGTGCAGAATTTAGTGTGCAGAATTTAGTAGCGAATAAACCTCAAACTGTAGGGTGGGCACTGCCCATCTAACCCTTCATCATGAGTAAGCGCTTAATGGTCAGCGTTTTTTCTTGGTAAAGTAGGGACACCTCGTAAGGAATGGGCGATCGATGCACCCTTCTATTCCCTTTCATGACCTGGTTGAATACGTTGACGCGCTGCCTGCCGATGACCAGGCGTTGCTGTTTGAACTCATCCAAAAACGCCGCATTGAGAAGCAACGACTAGAAATTGCTCAAAACGCGGCTCAATTGCAAGCAGACTTCAAAGCAGGAGTCGCAAAGTGTGGCTCGTTTGATGACTTAAGGGCAGATTTGCTGCGTGACAACTAAAGATTCGTGGATTTAATAAAAATCGAGATGACCGATGAAAGCAATTAAAGTAATGGCAACCGTTGATCAGCAGGGACAGTTGGCGTTAGATACGCCGTTGGTGACTAATCAAAACAGCCGTGTTGAGGTGATTGTGCTGATTTCAGAGGCTACTGAAAGCGATGAAGACGATGAACCGAAAGCGAAAATCTTAGAGAGCTTACGTCAGTCGTTGCAGGATGCCAAAGCTGGAAAGACTCGTCCTATCTCTGAGTTATGGGACAGTCTTGATGTCGAGTGACCCACCCACAGTACAGCTTCGCTTTACCGATGACTTTCTGCGACAAGTGCGTGACCTGGCTAAACGCTACCGTCAGATTCAAACCGATGTCCAACCTGTGATTCAACAGCTTGAAGCTGGCAACGTTCCGGGCGATCGCATACCGGGAACCGGATACACCGTCTTCAAAGTGCGGATCAAAAACAGTGATATTCAGAAAGGCAAAAGCGCAGGCGATCGACTGCTGTATCAGGTTGAATCACCAGCAAATGTTCTGCTCCTTCTGATTTACTCAAAGTCTGACCAAACGGATATTGCGGCAGCAGAAATCAGAGCTGTCATTGCAGCATTCTATGGTGAAGACGACACCCGTTCTTGACGATCGCCATCAGTTAGTTCCAAGTTCTTCTCGTGCCCTCAGCTTCTCGCTGGCATCCAAGGCTTTGCAGTCGATCGTCTTCGCGATCGTGCCCAATCGACTGCATAACCTGCTCCATCAGTTCTGGCTCGTCAGCAAAAAGCCCTGTGATTTGGTCGCTGGCGATGATCGACTGATGCTCCGTTTCCTGACTCATGACGCTAATCTTGTCCAAAATCAAAGCGGCGATCGCATCTTGCTCCGATTCTGATCGTTGAGAAATGGCGGCGATCGCGGCTTGAAGGCGGTTTGTCATAGCGAAAGTCGAAATGTTGCTACTCAGAAATTTTAGCTAAAGCAGTGATGTTATGACGTGACCTGGTAAATGGTAGGGCGATAGTTCGGCAACGGGACAGGTTTTCCCTCTGCTTTCGCGGTTTCCAACCAAGCCGCTTTGCCTTGCAGGACTTCGTGAACGGCTGCTTCGACAGTTTCACCAAAGGCAGAACAATATTTCAAGTCGGGAATGTCGGCGATGTAGCCTTCGTCTTCGTCGCTGTAAAAGATGTTGATGTGGTGGTCTTTCATGACGCTTTACTGGTTTCCGTTAATGTCAGCCCAAGTCCCAAGTCTTTTAAGAGCTTGAGGAGGCTATGGATTTCCGTGTTGATCGCGTCAGTACTCGAAGATTGATTGCTATAAGGCAAAACATTCGCTAACCCCTGAGCTTCTGCCACATTTCTCAACGCAGTCACAAAGAGTTCAGGATCGCCGTCTTCTAAAGCCGCATTCAGGTAAACCACTGCCTTTTGAGGATCATGCAGGTACTTCAGCAGTTCTCCCTGATAATTAACGCTTCTAGGCATCATCACGGCTCCTGTAGTCTATCCAGTATCGCTGAGCTTTTTTAATGTCGTTTGTTTGAGTGTTCTTGCTGCCTGCACAAAGAATCACGATCGCTTGCTGACTGACTTGAGCAAAGTACACTCTGTAGCCTGGTCCAACGTCAATCCGCAACTCCAACACCCCATCGGCAATGAATTTATAGTCGCCTAGATTGCCTCGTTTGATGCGATCGAGTCTCAGCAGAATCTTTGCTGCTCCTTGAAGGTCTTTGAGGGCATTGAGCCACTCTGAAAATGGCACTTTACCATCATCAGTGGCATAGACTTCCACAGCATAAGGGGTGACTTCCACAACTCGATCGCAATCTGTAGATCCTGATCATCCTCAGTCTAGTTGATCAATCCGCTCTTCATCCCTCATCCCTCCCCTGCTTCCCCTGCTTCCCCTGCCTCCCCTGCTTCTCCCCAAACCCCTCACTCCTCACTCCTCTCCCCTCACCTCCTCCTCCATCCCCAACTGCCGCTTCAGCGCCTCTGGCACATTCACCGCTGTCTCTAACCCTTGCACACCCTCCCAGTTTGTATTCTTGTCCCAGAAAATATCTTGGAGGTTGGCATAACCTAAATCAGCCTCTCCAAGATTAGCGCTGGCGAGGTTGGCGTGGGAAAGGGTGGCGTAGGCGAGAGGAGCGCTGTAGAGGCTAGCGTGAGCGAGGTTAGCATGAGCGAGGTAGGCGCTCATAAGGTTGGCGCAGGCAAGATGGGCGCTTATAAGGTTGGCACCAGTGAGGTTGGTGCCAGTGAGATTGGCACTGGCGAGGTTGGCACCAGTGAGGTTGGTGCCAGTGAGATTGGCGAGTTCAAGGTTGATGTCAGGGAGGTCGGCACTTGTGAGGTTGGCACAGGCGAGAAAAGAGCCAGCAAGGTCAGTAAAGGTGGCATGACCGAGGCAATCGCTATAGTGAATAACTTGTAGTAATCGAGATGTGATCTCTCCTTCACTTACTTGTCCATTGGGGTAAAAGATAATTTGCTCCTTCAAGTCATTCCTGTCCTGGGCATAACGATTCAATTCCAGCAGCAGAATCATCACGTTGAGTCCGGTGTAGACATCGACCTGGCGTTGTCCCAGGGGTTTCTCTCTGTCTGGCAACTGCTCCTTCAACAACCGCATCTTCTTCTGCGGTAAGTTCTCCGGTGGTGCATCGATAAATTCGCCATCGCACCAGCGGACATAGAAATGCTCCAGGCGTTTGAACAGACGGACAATTTTTTCAGCGTCAAACAGGTCTGAGCAGATATCGAAATATGCCGTGATGTATTCCACAATTTCGGGCGTTAACCCACCAAAGCCCAGCAGGTCGTAGATCTCCCAGTCCATTTGTTCCGTGGGGATGTAAAACTCCTGCCGTCGGATGCCGGGTTGTGCCCAGTCTGCAAGGCTATCTTTTATGCGTCCGGCGCACAAAAACTCACCAAAGCTCTTGTGGGCAAACTCAACCGAGCCACTGCCTGCGCGTCCGGGCTGGAGATAGAAGGCAGCGAGGGCATTGCGGAGTGGATCACCCTGGAGGCGTGACCGTGCTTCCTCCAGCAATCGTTTGGCTTCATCGTCCCCTTTCAAACGGTCTTCGATCATTTTGACGGGGGCGCACTCGCCACCGGACTGCACCACACACAATCCGGCTTCTGCCAGAATGCGGCGGAGACTTTCGGTTTGCAGTGCAGTGATATCCTGGTTGAGCCATTCGGGACGCTGTTTCGTCAGCACCCAGTCGATCGTGCGGTTATAGATGGCATCTCTGGCTTTGACTCCTGCCGTACCCTCAAACATTTCCAGCTTGAATTCACTATCCCGATGCATGGCGGCAAGGAGGTAGAGCAGCAGAGGTTCTCGCGCCAGTTCGCGCACGCGATCGGGCAACTGCTCATCCTGCAAAACTGTCTTGAGATGCACCGGATCGGCGTTGATCAATTTGCCCCATTGCGTAAACCATCGTTCCTGAAGCGCGTCATCCATCGGCAGCAGTTCCACGCGCTCCAGGTTGGCGGGCATGAGGCGTTCGATGCTCTGGAGGGAGAGCGATCGCCCCGTAATCAGCACCCGATGTTCCTTCTCCGCATTGTCCTTGCAGCTTTCCTGAAAGCGTCCCACCTGTTTGAGAAACTCTTCCAGCCCACCGCTGGTTCTGCCTTCCATCAGCAGTTCATCAAAGCCATCCAGCAAAAACAGAAAGCGAATGTTGCGATCGGTCAACCAGCCTGGATCGTTGCGGGCAAAGTCGCGATCGACCGCTTTCCGCAAGGTTTCCTCAAAGTCTTTCTCTAACGTGCGAATGTCGCGCAGGCGAATGAGAATCGGAGTCCAGCGGGGATGTTCGTGCTGCCGCACCCAATCGGCAAACATCCGGCAAAACACGCTTTTCCCCCGTCCCGGTCCACCCTGAATGAACATGACGCGATCGCGCTTCTGGTCATCATTCAGCAAATCTTTTGCCCACTGCTCTAGCTCCACAGGCTCTTTGTCCTTGTCCACGTCCCCATCTCGCTGAATGAACTGCGCCTTCAGCGGCACGTAGATATCCCGAAAGGTGAAGTGCTCCGCAAAGACCTTTTCCAGCGGGCGAGTCTGAATCTGCTGCGTCAGATAATCATCAATGCTGAGGTATTTCTCCAGCACCTCGCGCCCACCCAGGCGATACCACTCCACCAGACGCTTCACCCCATCGCCGACTTGAGCCAATGCAGGCGGCATGTACTCATCGGTTTTACGGGCAACGCGATCGGTCAACGTCTGTGCTTCGTTTGCTTCCAGTCCAGCTTGTTGCAGTCGCGCCTGTAGCACCTCGTTAAACGCAGTCGCCAGCTTCGACTCGTGAAAGTACAGGATGGCTTTGCGGGCATCGCGATCGTCAATTTCCAGGTCGCCTAACCGCTTAATTTGCTGGGCGATCGCGTCTGAAACAGGGGCTTCACCCAGGCGATCGAGCAAGTCGGGCGTTTCCTTCAGGATGACCTGTAAGCTTTCCAGGTAGGCTACCTGACTCACCAGAGCAACGCATTGCTCCAGACTCGGCTCCTGGTGGGTAACGTCACAGACCAGCTTCAGAACAGTAATTGCCAGCGGTGCGAAAGGAATGGTGTCTTTCACAATCTGAGCAAAGGGCGCATTCAGCACATCCAGCAACGAGGAAATCTGCCCGATGTAGGGCTTCAGGGTTTCGACTTTGGGCTGCTGCTCTTTGACCGTTTTTGCCAGGTCAAACACCGCTTTGGCGGCATCGGTTCCGGTTTTGGTCATCTCTCCCGCCTGTTTCCAATTCAAATCTTGAATATCGGTGTTCAGAAACGCCCAGAGTTTGGTTAGCACTGCCTGTCTTCCTGCGATCGTTGCCTCGAAACTAGCTCAAATTTTTGGGTGTGCAAAGGGAAAGAAGTGGATGCGGGTAATGCTGGAATCCGAGCCATTGGGGGGGCAGCCCCCAAACCCCCCGAATTTGGTGGACGGCTGCGTCCCCCAAGCCCCCTCCAGACGGTATTGATGTGGGGAGTTTCAAGAGCGCTTCGCATTGCATGATCGATCGAGCCGTTGGTGGGACACATGATGAAAGAGGGTGACTAAAGCAGGGTTGGAACAATGCAAGGGCTTTCGGTTGCAGCATTCATAGTTGTTTAGCTGCCTAACATCCTGCGTAAACCTTCAACGCTGCACCTTTAGACTCGCACCGCCGAGCTTCTTGCTCAGACAACCCAGTTCGGAACTTGAACCACCGAGCTTGGAACTTGAATCACCGAGCTTTTTGCTCAGACGAGCCAGTTCTGAACTCAACTCACCGAGCTTTTTACTCAGACGACCCAGTTCGGAGCTTGAATCACTGAGCTTTTTACTAGCTTCACTGAGCTTTTTACTAGCTTCACTGAGCTTTTTACTGGCTCCACTGAGCTTCTTACTCAGACAACCCTATTCAGAGCTTGAATCACCGAGCTTTTTACTCAGATAAGCCAGTTCCAAACTCAATTCACCCAGCCTGGAACTCAAATCGACTCGCTGCTGGAGAGAAACTGGGTTTCTGAAGTGGTTTAAAGGCTGCGCCGATCGCACAAAACGACTCCGTCTCCCAATTGAGTAGAATTTTGATGAGCAATCACCGATGGAGAGGGAAAACCATGAAATGACGTGTTGTACTTGAAGCCGATCCTGCAACGGGTGATTGGGCAGTGTGGTGCCCAGAACTACCAGGCTGTGTGTCAGCCGGAGAAACAGAAGCAGACGCATTAAAAAATATTCGTAAAGCAATCGAACTATACCTTGAGCCAGACCCAATCAAACTAGCAACAGGAGCCATTTTGAGAGAGGTTTCGGTTGGATGACTCGCCTCGACGCATGAACGCAAACGAGGTTGAGCACAGTTGAGCACATACTAGAGCGTTATGGGTTTGCATTGATCTCTCAAAGAGGCAGTCATCGCAAGTGGCGCAATCTCGATCGCCAGCTTCAAGTGATTGTGCCGTATCACAAGAAACGCGATTGACCGATCGGCACTCTACGCAACATCATGATCAGTGCCGATAGTCCAGAAAGCGAATGGAAGGCTGAGTGAGATCATCGGTACAGTGCTGCCTTCTACAACATGTAGCAGAGATATGTGAATACGAAACTCGGTTTCTGCCCCATTCCCAAGCAAATTTGCGACAATAAGTAGACTTCATTTCCCCCATTCCTCCTACTCTTCCTACTCTTCCTACTCCCCCTGCTTCCCCTGCCCCACTCTCCCTACTCCCCACTCCCCACTCCCCCTTATGGACATCCCCCGTCTCCACCCCGACACGATCGAACAAGTGCGACAACGGGCAGACATCGTGGATGTAGTGTCTGAGCACGTTGTCTTACGGAAGCTGGGGAAAGACTTTACTGGGTTGTGTCCCTTCCACGACGACAAATCGCCCAGCTTTACCGTCAGCCCCAGCAAGCAGTTCTACTACTGCTTTAGCTGCGGTGCGGGCGGCAACGCGATCAAGTTTCTGATGGAGTTGGGGAAACATTCCTTCAGCGAAGTGGTGCTGGATCTGGCAAAGCGCTACCAGGTCTCTGTACAAACCCTGGAGCCAGAGCAGCGGCAAGAACTCCAGCGCCAGATCTCCGTGCGGGAGCAGTTGCACGAAATTTTGGCGCTCACCGCCCGCTTTTTTGAACATGCGTTGAATCAGCCGCAGGGAAAAGCCGCCTTGGAATATCTGACTGCCAAACGAAAGCTTAGCACCACGACGATTCAACAATTCCAATTGGGCTATGCGCCCGCAGGCTGGGAGACGCTGTTTGGTTATCTAGTCGAGCAAAAGCACTATCCCGTCGCACTGGTCGAACGCGCGGGGCTGATTGTACCGCGCAAAGGCGCGACAGGCAGCTATTATGACCGTTTCCGCGATCGCCTCATGATTCCCATTCATGATCTGCAAGGGCGAGTGGTGGGCTTTGGGGGACGATCGCTGGGTGATGAACAGCCGAAATACCTCAACTCACCCGAAACCGAACTCTTCGACAAAGGCAATATCCTGTTTGCACTGGATAAGGCACGAGCGGCGATCGCCAAGCAGGATCAAGCAGTCGTCGTGGAAGGCTATTTCGACGTGATCGCGCTGCATAGTGCAGGCATTACGAATGTCGTCGCGTCGATGGGTACAGCGTTGAGCCTCGCGCAGGTGCGCCAACTGTTGCGCTACACCGAATCCAAGCGGATTGTGTTTAACTTTGATGCCGATCGCGCGGGGACGCAGGCAGCCGAACGAGCGATCGGTGAAGTCGCAGCGCTGGCATACCAGGGCGAAGTGCAGCTTCGCATCCTCAACATTCCTACAGGCAAAGACCCGGACGAGTTTCTCCAAACGAATACGCCCGCCGACTACCAGCAATTATTAGATGAGTCTCCCCTCTGGCTGGACTGGCAAATTCAGCAGGCGATCGCGGGGCAAGACCTCAACCAGGCAGATCAGTTTCAGCAAGTAGTTCAGCAAATTGTTGATCTACTTGCTGATGTTACCAACGCAAATACCCGTACACATTACATCGGTCGTTGCGCCGAAATCCTTAGCAGAAAAGATGGTCGGCTTGTTCCTTTACTTGCCGAAAACTTGTTGGTTCAGGTCAGACGAAAGCGCCGACCATCAGCAAAAAATATTAGTGGTGATAGTTCTTTTCAGTCAATTCCGAATGAATTTTTAATTACCACAGAAGCTGTATTACTTCGTGTCTATTTGCATTATCCAGAGTATCGTCAAGCTGTGATTACTGCTTTGGAAGAACGAGATTTACAATTCAGTTTTTCGCATCACAGATTCCTATGGCGACAAATCTTAAAACTTCAAGACGATTTACAAGAGAAAGACAAACACAGCGAAGATCAGAGCTACAAATCAATTAGCACTTCTGAGAGCATTGTTACCCAACCTAATTTAATCTCATTTTTACGAGATCTTTGTACAGTTTTCCCCAAAGAAATGGAGCAGGTCTACCATTTATTCGAGTTGGACGAAAAAACTCGTCTTGATATTGTGCGAGTACCTCTCATAATTCGCTCTACGGTTGCTTGTATAGAAAGAACCATGTGTGACAACCGTTATCGTGACTTACTTCAACAGTGGAAAGAAACGGATTGTTCTATGAACCCAGAACGTGCTAAAGAATATAGCCAGAAGATTTATGCTGAGAAAAAAAGGATCGAAGAATTAGATCAACAGCAACGCTGGACTAAACTTGAGGATCTTATACAAACGCCATCTTTAGGGAAAATTGAGATTTAGAAACTAATCCCTCGCTTGATTTTCTGAGAGGCTGTTTGAAAAGTGTCTGGCGGTTAAAACCGCGACTACATCAACAAAGTCCGCCTGCGCGGACTACCTCAGCACGAGGGTATTGGAACCTGCGTAGGCAGGTTTTGTGCGTGTAGCCGCGACTTCAGTCGCCAGAGCTACACGCATCTGGACTTTTAAAACATCCTCTGACACTGCTGCAAGACCGCTGCACCGACTTTCCCAGCGATGCTGCCCCGCCTGATCAATGGTTTAGACACTCAGAGGATGCTTTAAAGGTTCTCCTGTTAGTAGCAAAAAGCTAGATCCCCCTCAATCCCCCTTCAAAAGGGGGACTACAAGCGTATTTCCCCCCTTTTTAAGGGGGGCAGGGGGGATCGCTGAGTGCTTAAGCTTACAGACCATACCTTTTCAAACAGCCTCTCAGATTGGTGATGCTAGTGGTGGTGGCACCGGGGAACGTTAGGAAATGGGGCGCAAGAAGAGGGTGTTTGCTTGCCGGGATGCAATGGGAGCATTCGCTGCATAAACCAGACGCGAGGGATCGGCTAACAAAACATACGTGATGCGCTCGTGAGCCTGACTAAAGTCGATCGCAGTTGATCGCCCTGGTTCCGCCTGCACCTCTACGGCACTCTGCATCGCCGCCTCACGGCTGATGACTTGGTAGGCTGGTACTGCCATCACTGGTAGAGCTACCGGACTCATCAAATTTAGACTAAGGACAGCACTGATTAAGGCGTTGCGCTGTGGTGGTAAAGAACCCATCAAGCAGTGACGGTAAAAGACTGGGTTGGCGCGATCGACGCATGGTGGTGCTGGAAAAGCGGTTTGAGTCGATCGCCTTGCTAAACTCTTCCGTCGGCTGGTTGAGCAAGCCTTCTGCTTGACCCAACGCACTCAGCCTGTTGAGGAACTGAAACACAATGTTTGGGAACTCAACTACGAGATCTAGGAACCCAAACACGACGTTAAAGAACCTCAACACGATATTTCGGTACTCCAACACGATGTTGAGGAACCCAAACACGATCGCTGAGTACTTGAACACGATCGCTGAGTACTTGAACACGATGTTGAGGAACCCAAACACGATGTTGAGGAACCTAAACGCGATATTCAGGTACTTGAACATGATGTTCGGGTACTGCAACACGATCGTTGGGATCTCAAAGGCGACTGCTGCGATCGTGTCTTGGGCAAGTAAGATCGTTTTTATACCAGAGCGTTAAATAAATCTATGTAGAAGCAACTAAACAATTGCGACTTGAATAAAAAAAGACTCAAATTTTTGCCGATTTTTGCTCAGGGAAAGGCACTGAACCACTGGCTAGAGTTTAAAGATAAACGTGACCAATTTTACAGGGAGGTCTCTATGGCACGTCTGAAACGCAGTTCGATCGTGTTGGAAAAGGGCATGCGCCGGATCGCTGGGATGCGATCGATTAATGATCCGCTGGAGTTTGGCTCTGGGTTGAGTTTGGCAGAGTATGATGCCCGCATTCAAGCGTTGCAAGGGCAACTCGCTAGCTACAACACGATGCTTTCAACGGTAGATGAGATGGCGGGGATGGTGACGCTGATGGAGCAGGAGCTACGCAGCTATTCGGAAAAGATGCTGATGGGTGTGGTGACGCGGTATGGCAAGGATAGCTTGCAGTATGTGCAGGCGGGAGGAACTCTCCGTAAGCGCACGACTCGTAAGGTTGTGAGTGCTACACCCACTGCAATGATCGCTCCTGCCGCAGCACCTAGCATGGAGAATGGGAATGGAGCGAGGGTAACGGTGAGTTAGTCGGTGAGTAGTTGAAAGCGCGATCGCTTGCTCAAACCTCGGAGGTTTTGAAAGCCTCCGAGGTCTTTGGGTGGAAGAAGTAAGGTAGGGGCGATCGTTTCTGTTTAAAAGTCGAAGTTTTGTGTGTGGAGGCTGACATTTCAAGCTTTTACAGCGGTTTTCATTTGCATTCGCCACACCCTACACCCCACACCCCATACCCATCTTGATTAGGCTGTGGCTTATTGATCTAACAACGGCTGTAAGGTGAAGGATAGAGGTTTAAGTGGGAATACTGAAGCCCAAAAGCCCCCTTTTCGAGATTGCTATGCCAAACCTTAGTTTAAAAGCAAGCCACAAGCCGATCCGCGCATATTACAAGCAGCTTAAGGAGTATGCCAAGTTAGGGCATTCTCACGAGGGAGCAGTGAAAGATGCGTTTGCGGATGTGCTGAAGGTGTGCGGCAAGCAGTTTAACTGGACGCTGGTGGGTGAGTACAGCATCAAAAAGGGTGGTAAGGGCAAGCTGATTCGGGTTGATGGCATTCTTCAGGATGAATTTGGCTTGATTCGTGGCTATTGGGAAGCGAAGGATCTAGGCGATGATTTGCCAAAATGGGTGAAGCAGAAGTTTCAGAGTGGCTATCCCAAAGACAACATTATTTTTCAGCGACCCGATCGCGCCATGCTCTATCAGGATGGCAAGCAGGTTTATGATGCCGATCTGCAAGATGATACCGAACTGGTAGAGGTGTTGCATCGGTTTTTTGAGTATCGCCCACCCCAGTTTGACCAGTGGGAAAAGGCAAGCGACGATTTCAAGCAACGCATTCCTGATCTGGCAAGAGGCTTGCAGGAACTTATTCAAGAGCAGCGCAAGATTAACAAGAAGTTTATTGCTGCGTTTGAGAATTTTACGCTGTTGTGTAAACAGGCGATTAACCCTAACCTTGCCGATGCAGCCGTTGAGGAAATGTTGATTCAGCACTTACTGACCGAGCGCATTTTTCGCACAGTGTTTAACAACCCCGATTTCACCCGTCGCAATGTGATTGCGGTGGAAATTGAGAAGGTCATTGATGCGCTGACCTCACGGGCATTTAGCCGCGAGTCATTTCTAAAAGAGTTGGACTATTTTTATCGCGCCATTGAGGAAACCGCCGCTACGATTCAGAACTTTTCAGAAAAGCAGCATTTTTTGAATGTGATCTACGAGAAGTTTTTTCAGGGCTTTTCGATCAAGGTTGCCGATACGCATGGCATTGTTTATACGCCTCAACCCATTGTCAACTTCATGGTGCGGAGTGTAGAAGACATTTTGCAGCGCGAGTTTGGCAAGTCACTGAGCGATCAAGGCGTTCACATTCTTGACCCGTTTGTAGGCACGGGTAATTTTATCATTCGAGTAATGCGCGAGATTCGCAAAACGGCGTTGCCCCACAAGTTTGAGCATGAACTGCACTGTAATGAGGTGATGCTATTGCCTTACTACATTGCCTCCATGAACATTGAACATGAGTTTTATGAGTTGACGGGCAAATATCAACCGTTTGAAGGCATCTGTTATGTTGATACCTTTGAGCTTGCGGAGGAGCAGCAATTATCGCTGTTTGCACCAGAAAACACGCAACGAGTAGAACGACAGCGTAACTCTCCCATTTTTGTCATTATTGGCAACCCACCTTACAATGCTTTTCAAGCGAATGAGAACGATAACAACCGAAATCGAAAGTATCCTATCATTGATAAACGGGTTGCTGAGACATATTCAAAGGCATCGAAAGCAACGAACAAAAATTCGCTCTCTGATCCTTACGTAAAGGCAATCCGCTGGGCGAGCGATCGCGTTGGCAAAGACGGCATTATTGCCTTTGTTACTAATAGTAGCGTGATTGAGCAGATTGCTTTTGATGGAATGCGAAAAAATCTGGAGCAAGATTTTGATGCGATTTATACGTTTGATCTGGGTGGCAATGTCCGAAAAAATCCCAAACTTTCAGGCACAACGCATAATGTCTTTGGGATTCAGGTGGGTGTGAGCATCAATATTTTTGTGAAGAAAGAGGTAATCATCCAATGAATTGGCAAGAACGAATTTCTGTAGATCCTCTTATTTGTCATGGTCGCACCTGTATTAAAGGCACCCGAATCATGGTTTCAGTCATACTTGACAACCTTGCTGCTGGATTAAGTGTAGGAGAAATTATGCAAAGCTATCCATCTTTAACAGAAGCAGACATTCAAGCCGCGATCGCTTACGCTGCCGAACTAGCTCGTGAGCGCATTATCTCTATTCAGATGGAAGCCTCTGCGTGAAATTCAAAACAGACGAAAACTTACCCGTAGAAATTGCAGCCTTACTTCAACAATCAGGCTATGATGCAACAACTGTTAAGCAACAGGGTCTAGGTGGCTCGAATGATCCGACTATTTTTGACATTTGCCAACAAGAACAACGGATACTGATTACACTCGACCTCGATTTTTCAGATATCCGTTCTTACCCACCACAAAATACTGCTGGCATCATTGTTATCCGCACATCTCGTCAGGATAAACCCTACTTACTTTCGATCATGCCACCCGCTATTTCAGCGTTAGCACAAGAACCGATTACAGGAAAGTTATGGATTGTTGAAGACAGCCGCATTAGAATTCGTGGCGATTAAGTTCTAGATACAAATAACCACTATCTTCATTCATAAAATGTGTAGAAATGGAAAGAAAACGAAAAGCCAAAATCTACTACGCCAGACTGGATGAGTTTTGGACCAAGGAACAAAAGTTTCAGTATCTCGATCGACTTCAAAGTGCCGTGAATGTGGAGTGGCAAGAGATTACGCCAGATGAAAAACATACGTGGTTAACAACTGGCTTGGAGGGAGAATTTAATAGCTTTTTGGCGATCGGCGATCAGGAGGCAAAAGAAAGTAGCTTAATTGAGCCAAAAGTAGTTTTCAAAAACTTTAGTGGAGGAGTGAAAACTAATCGAGATTCATGGGCTTATAACTTCAACAAGAATTCATTGTCTAACAATATTAAGAGAACAATTGAAACGTTCAACGAGCAGGTTTCAAAACGGCAGCGTTATTCAGATGAAAAGGTTAAACTTGATAATTTTTTAGTTCGCGACGAATCTAGAATTAGCTGGTCAGACGGTTTGAAAAGTTGCGTCAACCGTCAATTGAAGCTTGAGTATCAAGAAGATCATGTAAGACGATCGCTCTATCGACCTTTTACTCAATCGTTTCTCTATTTCGATCCTCATTTGAATGAGCGTAGATACCAGTTTTCAATAATAGTTCCGACCGAACAAACAGAAGCGGAAAATCGTTTTATTACTGTTACAAACCACTCACAGCTTCCTTTTCTGGCTGGTATTTCTTGTTATACTCCTTCTCTTGATGTTGGTGGTCGTCCAACTCAATGTTTTCCCTTCTATACCTACAGTGAAGATGGCACCAACCGCAGAGAAAATATTACCGATTGGGCACTGATGCAATTTCGTACCCATTACAGCGATGAATCTATCAGTAAATGGGACATCTTTCATTACGCCTACGCCCTCCTCCATCACCCCAACTACCGTCAACGCTATGCCGCTAACCTCAAACGCGAACTGCCTCGCATTCCCCTCGTTCCCTACACAGGCGAAGGCGCAGAACCTACCCCATTCAACGATAAACCCGCTGATCTCTTTTGGCTTCTAGCAAAAGCAGGCGCACGATTGGCAGAAATTCACGTCCATTACGAAGACCAGCCCGAATACCCGCTCAAAGAAGTTGAAAATCCCGATGAACCGCTCAACCTGCGCGTCGAAAAAATGCGTCTCTCCAAAGATAAAACCCAGATCAAATACAACGACTTCCTGACCCTCACAGGCATTCCTCCTAAAACTTTCAACTATCGCCTTGGCAACCGTTCCGCGCTTGATTGGATTATTGACCAATATCAAATTAAAACCGATAAACGTAGCGGTATCACTAATGATCCAAATCAGCTAGAAAATGAGGGCTATATTATCAGTCTGATTAAAAAAGTCATCACTGTCAGCGTGGAAACAGTTGCGATCGTCGAAGGCTTACCCGCTATTGGATTACCCAACGATTTTGAATCGCCACTTACGACGATATAGGAGAAACCCAACACATGAAATTTACTCGAATTACAGCCGATGCCAACCAGATGGGAGGCGTACCTTGTATTAGAGACATACGGATTCCGGTGTCTACCATCGTTGGTATGATTGCCGATAGCATGGCGATCGCAGAGATTTTAGAGGCTTATCCTGATTTAGCGCTTGAAGATATTCAGGAATCTTTAAGATATGCGGCTGAAGCTGTGAAAGAACGAGAACTAACAGCATGAAAAATCAAAATATTGATATTCCTAAAGAGACGATCGCTCACTTCTGTCAACATTGGCACATCACTAAACTCTCACTATTTGGCTCCGTTCTCCGCGACGACTTTTGCCCTGATAGTGATATCGATGTGCTGGTCGAATTTCAGCCCGAACATATTCCCGGCTTTCTTAAACTCCATCGGATTCAAGAAGAACTTTCAAGCCTGTTAGGAAATCGACCCATTGATCTCGTCACGCCCAAATTTCTGAATCATCGGATTCGCGATCGCATCCTATCCGAAGCAGAGGTCTACTATGACTCAGAGGGATGAGCAGGTCTACATTGGGCACATGCTAGACACTGCCAACAAAGCGATCGAATTTGTGCAGGGTATAACCAGAGATGACTTTGACAATAACGAATTATTGCGGCTATCTCTCACTCATCTTCTGCAAGTGATCGGTGAAGCAGCTCGTCGAGTCTCCCCAAGCTTTCGAGCCACGTATCCTCAGATTGATTGGAAGGCGATTGTAGGGATGCGAAGCAAAGTTGTTCATGATTACCTGAATGTAGATGAAGATATTGTTTGGGATACAGTAATCAATGAACTACCTTCTTTAGTAAAGGAGCTTGAGAACATATTGAATTCTGATAGTTTTATGTGAAAGAAAAATCATATGGCAGAAGTAAACGTTTACTACGATCGAGTCGGCAATACTTTAACCGTCTGGTTTGGTAATCCTCAAGATGAATACACCTGTGAAGAAACGGGGGATGAAGTGATCTTAATGAAAGATCAGCATGGAGAAGTCATTGGTTTTGAGAAACTCAACTACACCATTCCATCGACCGCTAACCTCAAAATCTCCTTTGAGACTGCAACTGCATGAAATCTCAAAATATTGATGTTCCTAAAGAGGCGATCGCTCATTTCTGTCAACACTGGCATATTACCAAAGCGGTGAAACAATCAACCTACCAGTGGTCGCAGGGAAAATGACTGACCACGAGCCCGATGAGCAAGTGTGAGAGTTTGCTAGACAGCAATTAGAGGGTGTTTGAAAAGGTATGGTCTTGCCAGATCGGGATAATCAGTGCCTTTTGCCAGTTGCATCAAAGCTTTTGCCAGCAGATTGCCCGCCTTTGAGAAAAACTCATCGCTCTTGCCACCGATCGCCTCCAGTGCTAGCCAGATCCACTGGGGAGCATGTCACTTTTGCGCCCTCACCCTAAATCCCTCTCCCAAAAAGGGAGAGGGACTTCAATCCGGTTCGGTTCCCCTTCTCCCCCTTTGGGAGAAGGGGTTAGGGGATGAGGGCAGTTCGGAATCGGCAAAGATGAAATGCTCCCGATCCACTGCTTGTTGCCTTTGTCATCGACAAAGGACCACAATTCATCCATTTGCACCTTTAATGCGCCCTTGGGCTTAGGGGTCACCTGCACCTGACGCGGCACCTCCTCGTAGCATTGGTTGACATACCCTTGGAGCCAAGACTCTGACAACTTCAACACGCGGGCTATACCAGCCAAGGGGTCTTCTCTAAGAGCAAACGGTCAAGCATCACAGTGCTGTCTCTTTCACGAGGTTTCCACTGCGGATTTTCCACAAATTGGCGACCACAGTCGCGGCACTTATAGTTCTGTTTGCCTCGTCGGGTGGTGCCATTTTTCATGATGTCTTCGGAACCACAGTTGGGACAACACAGAAAGGGAGGAATGCTTGACATAGGCGATGAAGATAGCAGTCATCCCTTATTTTATTTACCCTTTACGAAAAGGCACTACCACGCTTCTATAAAAAGGTATTTGCAGTCGCTCAAAAATAGCGTTCGCAGAAAAGGGGCTTACGGCTCTATCCTTTGCCTAAAACGGCTGACAGGACTCGTTCTTCGTCATGGAGGGTAGGGTTAATGAGGATATCAACGATCGCCCCGTCATACATCAAATAGACGCGGTTGCAGAGCAAGAGCGTTTCAACAAGATCGCTGGAGAGGAGAAGAAAACTGGCACCACGATCGGCGAGGTCTTTCATCTGACGATACAGTTCCAGGCGAGTGCCCATGTCAATGCCAGCGGTCGGTTCTTCCATCACCAGCAGGCGAGAGGCACGGGCGATCGCGCGACCAAACAGAATTTTTTGCTGGTTGCCACCGCTGAGACGGGTAATGGGATCCTCGATTGAGGTGTAGCGCACCTGGAGTTGCTCTAGCTGTTGGGTGGTGTGCAGCCGTTCCTGAGATGGGGATAAAATGCCCCGTTTGGCAAAGGCTCCCAGATTGGAAAGGTTGAGGTTTTCGCGGATGGAACGCTCTGGTAAGATGCCTGCTTCTTTGCGATCGGCGGGTAAAAAGCCTACACCCTGAGCAAGGGCGGCTCCAGGATGCTGCGGCGCGTAGGATTGACCTGCCAGTGTCATCGTGCCGCGCAGGGGCTGGGTGAGTCCGGCGATCGCACGCCCTACGCTTTCACGTCCGCAGCCGACAATGCCATAGATGCCGACAATTTCGCCGGGAGCAAGTTGCAAGTGAATGTCTTTGCAGCTTTTGGTTTCTAAACCGTCTACGGTTAACAGCGGCTGAGTTGTTGTGGGAGACGATCGCGCGACCACCATCGACAACTGCCGTCCGGTGAGCATTTCCAGCAGGACGGACTCGGTTAAAGCTGGAGTCACAGCAACAGTGGTTCTGACGGAGCCATCCAGCATGGCACTGACACGGGTGCCCACTTCCAGCACTTCGCGTAAATGGTGAGTGACATAGAGAATGGCAACGCCTTGCTGCTTCAGCGTTTGCAGGGTTTGGAACAGAAACCGTTTTTCGCGCTCGGTCAGCGTTGATGTGGGTTCGTCCATCATCACCAGGCGCGGTTGCTGCACTAGCGCTTTGGCGATCTCTAGCAGTTGCTTTTGGGCAATAGTGAGCGATCTCACAGGTACGTCCAGCGGCAGATTAAGCTCTAGCGATGCAAACAGTGCCTCACAGCGCTGACGCTCTTGCGCCCGATGTAACCATGCCAAGGGAAAGCGGTTGCCTTCCTGCCCTAAAAACAAGTTGTCAAGTACAGTTAAATGCGGTGCCAGCGACAATTCCTGAAACACCATCGCAATGCCCAGTTGTCTCGCTGCCTTCACCGTTGGCAGGTTGACCGGGTTGCCATCCAAACGAATGGTGCCTGTATCGGCTCGGTACACACCGGCAATAATTTTGGCGAGAGTGGATTTGCCAGCCCCATTCTCACCCAGCAGGACGTGGATTTCGCCAGCCTGAAGGGTGAGTGCGGCGGCATTGAGCGCTTGGGTCGTGCCAAACCACTTTGAAACCGCTTCAACCTGGAGGAGTGCAGCGGTTGGTCTCTGTGAGACGATCGTCATTGCGCGGCGGCTTGAGCAGAGGCAGGAGGTTGCCAGCCTGTTGGCGGTTGGTCGTAGTTGCTCAAATTATAGGAGGGCAGTTTGTCGGCGGTCAGTTCAAACATAGGAATCAAGAACTGCGGGTAGGGAATGGGATCGCCTTTTTTCAGGTTTGGCATGGGATCGCCGTTGAGCAGCCGTACGGTGTATTGGATGAGCGATCGTCCGATTAAAATCCCTGGTTCTGAAACAACCATTGAGATATGCCCATCCTTGATCAGGTCAACCGTTTTGGCGGTGACAGCAGAGGTCACAACTTTCGTGACTCGATTCATGCGCTTGGTTGCCAGCCCTGCCCCAGTGCCCAGCCCGCCTGCGGCAGCGTAAATATATTTTGCCTCAGGATATTTAATCATCATGTCCGATGCCTGCGATTGACCGTCTTCAATCGTGATATCGCCTGCAAACGTATTGCCAACGAGCTTCATACCAGGGCAATCTTTCGCACCTGCCTGCACGCCGTCAAAGCGCAATTTGTTCCAGGCAGGACCTTTGGGACCAGGGAGTGTGATGACTTCTGCTTTGGGGTCTTGCTTGCAGATATAGCTGGCGATCGTCTTGCCAATTTCAATCTCATCCATCGTGACACCCAGCGAGACGAGCTTGCTGTTGACCGGAACCCCAGCCGCAATCACTTTGATGCCCTTGTCGGTCAGGCGTTTGACTACCTGGTCGTAGCCATCAAAATCAGCCGCACCCAAAATTACGGCATCCACCTTGAGCGCTTCGAGTGCTTCCAGTTGGGCAATTTGTTCCGATGTTTTGCCATAGCCACCCGCCGCTAAGACGCGTACGATCTCAACTTTGGACTGTTTTGCCTCATCGACTAGCCCGTAGACCATGCCTTTCCAGTAGTCATCTGCCAGTTGTACGACCGCAATGCCAATGCGATACGGCTTCTTTGCCGTTGCAGGCTCGACGACTCCGCGCAGGCGATCGATGGCTTCAGCAGGTGACGGGCTTGTGGTGCCAGTTGTGGCTGCGTCTGTCGTTGCAGCAGGGGGCTTTTGAGTACAACCGACTGCGGTCAGCGTGCTAACGAGGGCGATCGAAAGCGCCGTCTTTAAAAAATGCTGCATTTGTTTTTTCTCATAACGTGAGGTTTCAGCGTGGGATATTCAAACGAGAGGCACTTGACGGAGATCCCTGACTTCTTTTGAAAAGACGAGGATCTGGTAGACACCAGACTAGCCGATAACAGTTTTCAGTTGACGCTTTCTTTAGTTATCCCCTCCACGCCTTTGCGGATACACCATTCTTGTAGCAGCGGTGCCGAGTCAACGACCAAGCCCAGGTGTAGCGAAATCACTAGCAGTGCGCCCTGTTCTGCCTCCTCGGAAAAGCCTGCTACAACATCACGAGGCACCAGCACACGAAAATCTCGATTGGCAGCGTCAAAGGCGGTGCTAAGAACACAGGCATCGGTAAAGGTGCCTGTCAGCACGACGTTATCAACATCTAAGTTGCGGAGTAGAAACTCTAAATCGGTGGGATAAAAGCCGCTCAAGCGCTTTTTGGTGCGGATGTAATAGTCGGTTGGCTCGGTTTCCACCATGAGATCAAGCCAGGGGGTGCCTTCCCAACTATGCTGATCCATCAGCGGATTGGGCGGTAGGTAAAGCTCGTAGAGGTAGCGCCAGTTTGCCTTGCCTGTTTGCTTGCGGGAGGCAACGTCATCAATACCGCCGTGCCGCTGCCAGTGCTGCACCATGATCAGCGGAATGTTGAGGGCGCGGACGTGACGATGAAAGGCGTTGTGTGCTTCGATTTTTGCGATCGCCCGTGGCGCAGGGCAGGTAGACTCAAGCTCCAGGTGCCCCCGGTGCATATCAATGCAGAGTACCGCTGTGCGCTCTGGGTTAAGCCAGGAGTCAAAGCTAGGCGTTAAAGGGGTTTTGTCTCGATTATAGGTGTAGCAGTACATCTCAGTCTTCATCAAAGCGCTCTGTAAGGGTTGGTATCATACGGATGTTGGGATTACCGATGGGTCAGCAAAAATCTGCTATCAATTTGATGTGAGCCTGCTCAGCAATTTTCAGTAGGGTGGGCACTGCTTACTATTTTTCAGAACATCTTACCGTAAGGGTTGTGAGCAGTGCCCACCTTGCGAGCTGTGGCTTATCGATGCGTAAACGGCTGTAATATCAATTTGATCTGAGCCTGCCCAAAACAAGGGACTTGAAGTTCTTGTTAATCAGGTTTGATTCTATGCAGCTTTAAAGAGAATGGATGTGACTATTTTTGCTGCTTAGTTGGAATTCTGATCGTAAATGCTGTGCCTTTTCCCGGCGCGGAGCTGCATTCCAGTTGACCACTGTGCTTTTCTACCACGATTTGGTAGCTAATCGCTAAGCCCATACCAGTGCCTTTACCAACAGGCTTTGTTGTAAAAAATGGGTCAAAGAGCCGCGATCGCACGTTCTCGGTCATGCCTTCACCATTATCGGTAATGTGGATTTCAACCCACTCAGTGCCAGCAAGAGTCGTGCGGAGGTGAATGATGGGTGACAGGCTGCAAGTCGGTGCGTTTGCATTTGCTGTTCCCACGTTCATCTCTGATCCTTCATCTAACGCGTCGATCGCATTTGCCAGAATATTCATAAACACCTGATTAAGCTGTCCCGCATAGCAATCTACCAGAGGCAGTCTGCCATAGTCCTTCACGACTTGAATACTTGGTTTTCCTGCTCTCACTTTCAAGCGGCTTTGCAAAATTAAGAGCGTGTTGTCGATGCCTTCGTGGATATCAACTGCTTTCATCCCTGTCTCATCTAAACGAGAGAAGTTACGCAGCGACAGCACGATTTGACGAATGCGATCGGATCCCATTTTCATGGAGGCAACGACTTTAGGTAAATCTTCCATCAAAAAGTCTAAATCAATCGCTGCGATCGCGGCTTGTACGTCGATCGTTGGCTGAGTATATTGCTGCTGGTACACTGCAACCAGGTGCAGTAGGTCGTGGATGTAATTGCTAACGTGAGTGAGATTACCGTGAATAAAATTGATGGGATTATTGACTTCGTGAGCAATACCCGCGACTAACTGCCCCAGGCTCGACATTTTTTCGCTCTGCACCAGTTGCGCTTGCATCTGTCGTTGCGATCGCAAGGTCTCCTCCAACTCTTCTGTCTGGGTTCGCAATTGTGCCTCTGATTGCCGTAGTGCTTCCTCTGCCAGTTTGCGCTCCGTGATATCCTGCATCAGCGCTACGGTGTAATCGACGCTGCCATCCGGCTTACGGACGCAGCCCACGCCAAGATGTGTGTAAATCGTTGTGCCATCTTTACAGACATACCGCTTGTCCATCGCATATTGCTCGATCTGCCCAGAGAGCATTTGCACAAAAAATTGGTTGTCCAGTACCAGATCGTCCGCATTGGTCAATTCAGCCCAGGTTAGGCGAATCAACTCGTCCCGCGTATAGCCCAGCATGGTACACGCTTTATCGTTGACATCCAGCCAGCCCTTAGCGGGCGAAGTGATCGCAATGCCAACGAGAGGCAGGTTGAAATAGCTACGAAAGCGTTCCTCGCTTTTTTTAAGCAATGTTTCGGCTTCGTGCCGTTCCGTGATATCCGTGTGTACACCAATCCACTCACAAATGTGCCCGTCTGGATCGGGTACTGCTAAGGCGCAAACGCTCATATAACGATACTCGCCATCATAGCGCCGGAGACGATGCTCAGTTTTATAGAGTGTACGATCGGCGATCGACTTTGACCAGGCAGTAGTTGTATGTTCCTGGTCGTCTGGATGGATCGCCTTGAGCCATCCCCACCCTTGAGACTCACTGAAGGGCTGCCCTGTAAACGCAGTCCAACTGAGTTGTTCTGTGGCAAATGTACCCTCTGCGGTTGTGTGCCAGATCAGTTGTGAAGTGGCTTCGAGCAGCGATCGATACCGTTCCTCACTTTTTCTCAAAACGTCCTGGCTTTGCCGACGCTTGGTGACGTTACGTCCCACCCACAGCACAGAGCTATCTGTATGAGGCGTAATGGTTGCCTCAAAAAATGCCTCCGGTGTTTGAACGGGTAAGCCATAAACCAGACTGACTGGTTCTCCCGTCTCTAACGCTTGCTGGATGGCATCGAGAAAAGGCGGGTTTTGCGCGGGTGGCACAAATTGATCGGGTGTCTCTGCTGTACTTGGGCTTGATGGCTGCAACAGAGTTGGACGAGTCGGTAGTGTTCGCAGATGGTATCCTTGTGCATCAAAGACAAAGATGAAGTCGTCCATCGCTGCGAAGAGTGCTTGCAAGTCTGCTGTTGCTGTGGGTAGGTCGATCGCAGCCTTTTGAACCTCAGTCTGTTGCATCTGCATTTTAAGTCAGCTTTGTTTCAATCAAAACAGCAGCGGAGCTAGCGAAACGGAACTAGAGAGTTTTCCTCAAATTCATTCCTCAAACTCTTTCAACATTGAAAAAGAGAGGTACAGGTGTTTGCTTGTATCGTCGCTTTTCTTATGCTTTCGGCTTGAGTCGCCTAGCAAGACAAAAGGGTAACAGCACAGGATGCATTGGCTCAAGACCTTTGTTTAGTCATCCCTGCTTTTACTTAATGTCAACAGTTTGATGTCATCGGCTCAACATCAATTATATGAACACACAATTCATATAGTTGACATCTTGGTGGAGAGACGTGCTGCCGATTTGTCTCATTTAAGACTATGGGATTCAACTCAAGACTTACGGCAAGACTAAATTGAGACACGCGAGACAATAAAAGCCTACGCTTAGCGGTTAGGTCTCTCTTGAGACTCGTTTAAGATACGTTAGACACACATGTCTCACATGAGATGAAAAGACTTGAGTTAAGACTTAGATTGAGTCTTATTCGAGACATTGAGACGCATTTTAAGTTCTTGGGTATGCAAGTGTAGGTTCCTTCTCACCTTCACAAGAATTGTTGCTTAGAGGTAAATTGCGGTTCTCATTTGAGTGAGGTGCAGGTTTTGGGGTTTAAGGCAGAGGGCAGAGGGCAGAGGGCAGAAGTTAATTTCTGAAAATAAAGTAAACTTTTATTAAGGAACTACAGGTGATTGAATATGGCAGCTAATTCTGGATTTGGTAAAGCTCAGCCAGTACCAAATGTATCGAAACGGGCTGCGGTGCGGACTGAAGCAGTAAAACGATATGACAAGCTGAAGGCTGAAGGCATTCCGGACTTTGAGATTTATATTCGTATTCAGGGCAAAAAAGCCTGGTATCCGGTGGGATCGCTCGCTGTGAAGCGATCGGATCAGATCAACCGAGCGATTTTTGACAGTCAAGATAATCTTCTTCAGGGTGCGTTTCGCCTTTTTCCAGTGCTAAGGAAGCATCAGACCCAATTGGAGTATGGTTATCGGCTCAAGGAGTTTAAGGATGAGCCGATTCAGCTAGCAGTCGCACCACAACCTGGCGGTAATGCCAAACTTGAAGGCGCGATCGCGCAAATAAAAGATCGCCTCGGTGCACTGTTTAAGCGTCGCTAAGGGGTTTGAGAAGTCGCCGTTTGAATTACGGGGAGCATGGAGCCGACTACTTTGAGTACTGCACTGCAACAAGCTTTTTAAGTAGACACAGCAGAGTGTTGTGAATCAGCTTTCAGACGATCGTCGGACGATCGTACGGAGCTGATCTTATTTGAGACAATTGCTCTCTCTTTAAGACCCACACCGAGTCTTAAAAGAGACGGCGAGACGAAGAATTGCTTTGCTCTGTCCGTTCCTAAGTCAGGCGTGAGATCTGCTTGCGTAGCGTTCTCACGCTGAAGGGGCAATGGTGCAACTTGTTTAGGAACCCGACTGCGATCGCAGCGCCCAAGAACACTCGATAATTTAGTCCAATTTTAGTCCAGTGTTTTTAAAAGACTTGCAGCAATGCTGCGAAAGCCCTCACTGGAAGCATTTTGTGATAAAAGCTGAGGCTTGGTTAATTGCTGTCTACGCAGAAGTGCAAGCCCAGGGCGAGCGGGTTTGGCGGTAGTACGATCGTTCAAACGCCGATTCTACCGTTAGTCCACTTTTAGTCCATCGTTTTAGCACTGCATAAATGCATATCGATTTAGCGATGGTCTGACACGCCTCTTCATTTGTGTCAGAAAATAGGCAGTGTTTTTTGAGTGATGGTTTTAGTGATGAGTTTTGATGATGGTTTGCTGGGTGGTAATTTTAAGGGCTAAAAACAGCCCCTTTTTTTTTGATGGTTTTTGGGGGTGATGGATTCAGCGATCGCAGATGGAAGAGAGGCTGACAGTCGCCGCGAGAGTTCTCATCGGCTCTAAGTCACCACCATCCGATGCGTAAAGAGCCTCAGATGCAGCCTCACGTGACATCCGATCTAGAAGACGCTTTTTAAGGTACTGGGCGTACTCACCCGAGGCTACCTGGCAGATTAAGCGATCGCCAATCCAGCCCCATTCAACGTCCGCATTTTTGTAGAACAGAGTTTCTAACTCCTCTGCACGACGAGCGAACCCGCGCGGTCTACCAGCACCAATTCTTGCTCCACCTCTGGGCATGTCAAAAACTCCTTTGATTACGTAAGAGGATTCTAGCGTATGCCACGAGCGATTATTAGATTATTTTGAATTGGGGTGGGGCATCGAATTCGGAGCGAATGTCAAGGAAGAGGAACCCTGTTCGCCGCTCGACGCTAGGTCAACAATCGAAGACGAAGCGACAGTACAAATGTATTAGTCCAAACGCTTTGATTCTGGACTACAGCTCTACACGCTACCGTGTAACTGGTACAAACGCACTGCTGTGTTTGATGGAAGTTCAGGTCATAGGTATTTCTGCGTGTTACGATGGCTCGTACGAGCTTCCCAAAGACGGCATTCCATCAACCAATAAATTATCACCTATTTGGACTATGATGGAAGTGGCTGAAACGCAATAGCAGTGGGGGTTTTGCTGCTGTGTACGCAGAAGTGCAAGCCGTTGGAATGCAGCCGTAGATAAACAATAAAGTCTTTGAGTCAGCCACGCAGCTCTCAAATAGACAGTACGTAAGCAGAAGAATGACTGGATGATGAGTTCTTCTCCAAAAAACAGACTCGCTTTGATTGACACGCTATCAAGTCGAACCGTCTACTACACAACGAAAGCCGATGTGACACGTTGAGGTATCCACTGTTTCTGCATGACGCGCAGCCGATCGATAACGGCTACAGTAATTAGACGCACATAGAAAAGAGCCACCTTTAAGCACTTTTCGAGGAATCTGCACCGCTGCGTGTTCAGGATCAAAGCTTTCTTCGATCGCGCCTCCAGTTGGATTCTCTGGGATGCAGCAGGATTGATGGCTGGTTTGGGTGAGGTGCGATCGATACCAGTCCGCTGTCCACTCCCAAACATTGCCCACTAAATCGTATAAACCGTAGCCATTGGGAGCATATGAGCCAACCGCCTCTGGACTAGGTGGGCGCGACTTCAAATTTTGCCAGGGAAATTCGCCCTGCCAGATATTTGCCATCACGTTTCCATGCGGCATCAATTCATCACCCCAAGGGTAAACAGATTCTTCCAAACCTCCACGCGCAGCCCGTTCCCATTGCGCCTCAGTTGGCAGTAGTTTGCCTGCCCAAGTTGCATAAGCTTCCGCATCTTCGTAAGCAATATGAACAACAGGATGATGGTCTCGTTTTTTGATGGAGCTACCGGGTCCTTCAGGATGTCGCCAGTTGGCACCTGGAATGTAGCGCCACCAGCAACACGTGCGCAAATCAACCGATCGATGCGGTTGCTGAAAGACCAGCGAGCCTGCTACGAGTAATTCTGGTAATGCCCCTGGATAGTCTTCCAGTTTGGGCGATCGCTCAGCGACAGTAACATAGCCTGTTTCTTTGACAAACCGCTGGAACTGCCTGTTGGTTACGGCATACTGATCCATCCAAAAACCGCTGACTGTCACTGCATGAGCAGGCGCTTCTTCAGGGTAATGATCATCAGACCCCATCGTAAACGTGCCGCCCGGAACCCAAACCATATTTTTGTCAGGCGGCTTGCCCGATCGCGGCATACCGTTCCGTTTAGTCTGGCTGGTTAAAACCGGGTTATCGATCGTCTGCTGTCCAATCTGTTGCTTCATCGATCGTGCTTGAAGAATAGGATTTACGTACAAGGGGTTTAGATCCCCGACTTCTGATGAAAACTTAGCCATCAAAGCCTGCGCCCTTGTAGAAGTCGGGGATCTTTGCGTAAGACCAAAAGAAAAATGTTTGAGGAGATTCAGTCCATTGGATTAGTCAGCGGTCAGCCCATAATTTAAAGCTGATAGCTGATAGCTGATAGCTGATAGCTCATAGCTGCTTTGAAAGTGTGCAGTTATTTTTTAACAAGCTCTTAGGTTGCATAGGGCAACACTTGCGATTCCCATTCCTGAAATCGGGCTTTTAGCGTCGTAAACGTTTTCAACCGCTCGTCTTTGAGATTAACGGTTTCTCCAGGATCAGTAGAGAGATCGAACAGAAACTCGTTGCCTCTGATACTCAAATACTTCCACTTACCGCTGCGAACGGCATTTTGTCGATTTGCGGGGTTTGCCCCAAACCGCCAGAACAGAGTTCGAGCAGAGGCGGGTTTGCGTCCTTGCAGGACAGGCAGCAGGTTTTTTCCATCTAGTGGGGATTGTGGATCTGGTTTTGTGCGAGTCGCCGCCAAAAGCGTTGCCGTCAAATCGTGTGTAATCAACACCTGATCCGTCACCTGGTTAGGTTTGATGACTCCGTTCCAACGAATGAACGCAGGTACTCGAATGCCACCTTCATACAGACTGCCTTTTCTACCCTGATAGGGTCCAAAATTTGAGAACTTTTCGCCGCCGTTGTCGCTGGTAAACACCACGATCGTATTGTCCGCCTGTCCCGATTCTTGCAGTGCTTGCAGAACTTTACCAACCCCCTGATCCAGGCGCTCCATCAATGCAGCGTAAGAAGCAGGTGTACCGTTATTGATCCAGTTTGGTACGCTGTCTCTCCCTACCAGTTCATCACTCAGCGCTTTGTCGTCGGGACCTTGAAAGGGCCAATGAGGGGCGTTGTAGTGCAGGCTGAGATAGAAGGGACGATCGCGCTCTCGTTTAACGAATTCAACCGCACGATCGGTGAACAAGTCGGTGGCATAACCACTGACATTTACTTGCGCATAGTTGACCGACTGTCCTTGTGCCCGACCTTCCCAGAGATCCAGTTCGCCATTGCCATCGACGTGTCTGAAATAATCAATGCCACCACTCAGTAGCCCAAAGAATTCATCAAAGCCATTCTGCCAGGGACCATAGGTAGGAGGATACCCGCCATGCCATTTACCGACCAGCGCCGTGTCGTAACCGTTCTGTTTCAGTAGAGACGCGATCGTGGGCTGTTCAGCAGGCAACCCAACCCGATCGCCGATGTCTCGAATAAAAGCGAGTGGTTCCTGTAAACCAACGGGTATCCGTGCTGGATAGCGTCCTGTAAAGAACGCAATGCGAGTCGGTGTGCAAACGGTTTGAGCCGAATACGCATTGGTAAAGCGAGTGCCTTCCTGCGCCAGCCGATCTAAATTTGGCGTTTGATAAGCAGTTTGACCATCAACGCTGAGGTCACCATAGCCCAGGTCGTCCGTCAGAATGAACAGCACATTAGGACGACGACGGGTGGCAGCGACAGCAGAAAGCTGTTTCAATTCTCCAGCGAGCAACGCTCCAGCAGTCCCAGCGGCAGCAGTTGCCATGAACTGACGGCGGCTGAATGAATTGGATGACTTGTAACCTAGTGACTTGTGCTGACTCATACGTAAGCTCCTTACCATGCCTCACAGAACAAATAATTTAATCTACGATTAATCTATAGGATTACCGTAAATATCCAAACAAGTTCGGAGTATGTCACAGATACTTCAACCTCGCAAGACTTTTTGAGGAAAATTTCAGCGAAGGCTGGACAGGAGAATTCCAGTGAAGGCTGGACAGGAGCATTTCAGCGAAGGCTGATAGCCAAACTCGAATGGCTATCATGAGCGGGTGGAAGCATAGTACGGTTAGTTTATCGAAAAACCGTACTATGTGTTAATGTCGTGCAGTAGTGGAGTTCCATTTGTAGACGTTCTCTATGCTCAAAGATGCCCAAGACTTAGCAGTGACGAGTGTTTCATCGATCGCACTTGCTCACCTCAACAACTTCATGCATCAGGCACTGAGCTACGGCAAAGAGGCTGAAGATGCAATTAGTAATGCTTTAGCTGCTGATCCAACCTGCGCGATCGCTCATGCCTACGCTGCTGCTTATTTCCTCTCTCAAGAAAATGCAGTCGATCGCCAGCAAGCGCTCTGTCATCTCAAAGCAGCTAGACATCATGCTTTGTACGCCACTCAGCGAGAGCAGTGGTATGTACAGGCGATCGATGCTTGGGCAATAGGAGCCATTGATCGAGCGATTTCATGGCATGAGGCGATCGCCCACACTTACCCTCAGGATTTAATCTCAGTCCAACAGGGGCAATATCATTACTTCTACCGAGGCGAGGCGACAAACCTGAAGCGCCTTGCCGAAACCGTTCTGCCTGCTCACTCAGACAATCATTACCTTTATGGAATGCTGGCATTTGGGCTAGAGCAATGCGGTGACTTGAAGCAGGCAGAGTCCATAGGAAGGAAAGCGATCGCTCTGAACCGTCATGATCCGTGGGCGCAACATGCGGTTGCCCACGTGCTGGAAACTCAAGGGCGAGTGGCTGAAGGCATCACCTGGATGGAATGCCATGCGGATACCTGGGCAACCTGCAATTCGATGCTGCTAACGCACAACTGGTGGCATGTTGCCCTTTACTACCTGAAGCAAGGCGATTGGCAAACGACACTGGAGTTGTATGACACTTCTGTATGGGGACATGCCCGGAAAGAAACCCCCAAAGATCAGGTCGGAGCGATCGCCCTACTCCTGCGCTTGGAGTTACAGGGCATTGACGTGGGCGATCGTTGGCAGACGTTAAGTTTCTACCTACGCTCTCGCATGCATGAACACACCTTACCGTTTCAAGATTTACACGCCCTTTATGCCCTGGCACGGACAGGCAAAAAGGTATGGGTCGCAGAGATGCTGCAAAGTATGCAAGCCCATGCTCAAACCGTCGATCGGTCTCAGCGTCGGGCATGGCTTGAGATTGCCGTTCCGACCGCTCAGGGACTGATCGCTCACGCTCAGGAAGACTGGTTAATGGCAATTACCGCCTTGAAGCCTGTCATGCATCGCTTCCAAGAAATCGGCGGTAGCCACACTCAACGCGCTCTGTTTAAGCAGATTTACCAAAATGCCCAACGTAAGGCAGCCTCTTCTGCGCTCTGTACTCACCATTCCATCACTGCCAAACGGTTGTTAAAAACCGCGTAGTCTGCCGATTTGACCGCAGCATAGCGTTGCACTGTCATGCGTTGCATTGCCGCTTGTAAGTTTGCATCAGGTTGAAGCATGGCTGCTTGAATGCGATCGATCACTTCTTTCCCTAAATGCGTTGCTGCAACAAGCGGCGGCATCGGCGAGGGACCAATGGACGCGACGACCCGCAACTGCTGCACGAGTTCAGGAGCATCCCGCAGCGCTTGTTCTAGCACAGTGCTGTCGATCGCTGCCCAATCTGCCTGTCCTGCCAGCACCCACCGGATCGATTGCTGATGGGAACCGGACGCGATCGCGGCATCAAACACAGGTTGGAGCACTTCATCATGCTGCAAGCGCTGCTGTACCAGATGATAGCCACTGTTAGAACCCCGATCGTTGTAGCAAAACGTTGACCCTTGCAAACGTTCCAAATCGGTGAAGCCACTCGACGCTTTCACAATCACATCCGCAAAGTAGATAGGCTGATTATGATACCGAGGCGCTTGCATCACTGGAGCGACTAGCGCTTGCAATTGATAGGGCGCAATTTGGCAATAGCGACCAAACGGCAACCCACAGATGAAGGCAAGATCCAGTTGATCGTGCAGCAACGCTGGATCGTCCAGCGGATCAGATTGTCCTTGCACAAGCTGCACGTCCTGTGCCAGCACTCGACTCAAAAACTCTGTAACCGCTTGATAGAAGCCAAACCAGTTTGGAGCCAGATAAGAGACGACTTTTAGCGGTGTTCGTGTAGTCATGATCGCTCGATCGCAGGTTATTGAATATTACAGGCAGTTTGACAGAGCAATGCAAAGGAGAAAAGCTCATACACCACTAACTTGATCAACATTTTGTAGATTTGTAGTCAAGCCGCTTGATTTTGCGTTGGAGCTGTGACATTCTTTTACTTAGAAAAAATACGGTATCTCTACAAGCTTGCCGTAGATAAACTTCATTAAAAGGACTTCTCATGCGAAACGCCTACCAGTTAGAGAAAAAGCAAATCCAAGTGACGGTGCCATCGCTTCTCACTCAGTTGGCGCGATCGCTACACTCAATGCAGTCATACAAGAAAGGCTCTGCTTTGCTAGTCGCGGCTGGATTCGGGCTTGCTGTATCTTTTCCGGTCATTGCTGCCAGTCCAACGGCTCCATCAGCGCCCTCGATCGCTCAGGGACAGCGGGTGAGCCAGCAGCCCAAAACGGTTGAACTCACGCTGGTTTCCTTTGCTGTGACGAAGGAAGCACACGACAAGATCATCCCGCTGTTTCAAGAAAAGTGGAAACGCGAGCAGGGTGGTCAAGCGGTAAAGTTCAATCGCAGCTACGCTGGCTCTGGTACTCAAGCGCGAGCCGTGGTTGACGGACTGGAAGCCGATGTGGTGTCGCTAGCACTGGCTCTCGACACCTACCGCGTCCAGAAAGCAGGGCTGATTAATCCCGGCTGGGAGAAGGACGTGCCAAATGATGGCATTGTGTCGCGATCGGTGATTACCTTTGTCACTCGTCCTGGCAATCCCAAAGGCATTCGGACGTGGGCAGATTTGGTCAAGCCAGGAATTACGGTGATTACGGCAAACCCAAAAACGTCTGGGGGAGCGCGTTGGAACTTTTTAGGACTGTGGGGTTCGGTCGGTCAAATTGGCACGGCTGAAGACAAGGCACGCGAGTACGTCACTCAGGTTTACCGCAACGCGCCAGTACTACCCAAAGATGCGCGGGAAGCCACCGATGCCTTCTTCAAGCAAGGACAGGGGGATGTGTTGCTGAACTATGAAAATGAAATGATCCTAGCGTCTCAGAAGGGAGAGAGTGGCTTCTTCACGGTGGTGCCCCAAACCAATATTTCCATTGATAACCCGATCGCCGTGGTCGATAAAAATGTCGATAAACACGGCACTCGTGCCGTCTCCGAAGCCTTTGTGCAGTTTCTCTTTACTCCTGAAGCGCAACGGGAGTTTGCCAAAGTGGGGTTTCGCCCCGTGAATACGGCTGTGGCAAAGGAGTTTGACAAGAAGTTTCCCAAAGTGACGAAACTCTACACGGCAAAGGACTTTGGCGGTTGGGATACGATTCAGAAGAAATTCTTTGACGATGGCACCGTGTTTGACCAGATTTACACGGCTCAACGGTAGGCAATGTTCTTCACGCTGCCTGCGATCGTGGCACTCTACCACCTATGGTTGCTCCATCCAAAGCTACTCTGTTCAATGCTGAATGATTGGTAATGATGTCTGAAGCCTCCATACAACGCTTGAGGACGGTTCGTCCTTCTGCTCAACCCTCTCTAGACGGCACTCCATTGTTACCAGAAGAGACGCTAAATCAGCCAGAATCCCATTTAACAGAGGTTGCTGAGGAACAATCAGACGAAACCAATCGCTCTCCTCGTTCCTCTGGAGTGGAGCGATCGCATGCGCATAACATCATCAGTTTGCCCGATCAGGCAGCGAAATCTCGCATTCCTTGGTGGTTGAATGTAAGCACTCTGGTATCTCTGGGGCTACATGGCTTACTCCTGTTCTTGCCCATGGGACACGAATCCACTAAGCCACCCAAACCTCAAGAGAAACAGGTACGCATTACGCAGCTACCCACGCTGACCAAAGTTGCACCTGTGAAGACACTACCTAAACCGAGGGTTACGCCAAGAGTGGTCAGCGATCGTCCGACAACTCCTCCATTGAAACGAGCAGTTGCGCCTCCCCCATCTCAACCCGCTCCTGGTTCGCCAAACGCCAACTCTTGGGCAGATTTCCCCTTATATCCCAACTCGCAACCAGGCTGTTTTGGCTTGCCATCTTGTTTGCAAGTAGATGATGCTTTGAGCCAGGTGACAGCCTTTTTCGCCAGGGAGTTACCCGCAAAGAAGTATGACCTGAAGCCAACGTTAAAGGAGGCAGGCAGAGAGATCTACCAGGTTTCCCGTGGTGGGCAAACTCAATTTCTGAGCGTGATCACCAGTGAAAAGGGAACCGTCTATGTTTTATCGGATGCACCACGATCGCTCGAAGACCTGAAAAAAGCGGTAGAAGTGCCCCCCGAAGTTTCAGACATTCTCAGCAATTTGGACGCAAAGACAGCCGAGCCTTCCCTCTTCGCGCAACCGGATTTGTTTTATACCCGATCGACTGAAAAAGGGCTTGGAGCTGGGGCACAGGTGCCGCGATCGGGCATTCGCAACATCAGCTTAGTCCCCGATCAAGTGGCAGCAGACATGATGAATGCCTTCTTTCAAACGAACCTACAAAACAGCGGTTATGAGGTGACCGATCGCCAACAGCAGTACGGCGGTGGCAACGTCTATCAGGTGAAAAAACCGACCGTGACGCTCTATCTCAACCTGGTTCCAACCAAGGACAAGTCCGGCACATTAGTCGTGACATGGAAAGATGCTCCGCGTTGAAGTTTCTTTAGCGGGATTGTCGATCGCACCGATCGCTCGTGCCATTGAGCGCAGCGTCCTTTTGCAGGTGCATCTTAATTGCAGATTGATATTTAAATTTCGTAGTGCCAGACTTCCGTTTCTTTTAACACGATGCGTCCTACAGGACGGCGATCGATCAAGCCTTGCTGTTCAAACTGGTTGAGTGTGCGGGTAATCGTCACGCGAGTTGTACCGAGAAGCTCGGCAATATCTTGATGCGTCAGACGGAAGTCGATTAAGCGCCCTGCTCCTACCTCACGCCCAAATTTGTTGGCTAACCAACTCAGCAACTGTAGCAGCATGGCATCAACTTTTCTGTGGCTGCGGATGACGGCTAGTTCTTCAAGTTGGCGACTGTAAGAGAGCAATGCTTCTGGTTCTTGCTGCCATTCCATCAACAAGGTTGCCTCAACCTTGGTCAGGCATTCAATTTGCACTGACTCAGAGGCTAGAGTTCGATCAATGATATCGCCAGTACCCCAAAAACCGAGGGCTACAACTGTGCCATCTTTTAACCACGTCACTGATCGCATTGCGCCAGCTTCGATTCTCCAAGCACAGTTATAAGTAAGGGGCACAAACGATCGAGGCGGAAACTGGCGGGGAGTGGTTTGCCCAACAAGCTGTTTCGGGTAAAGAGAGGTAACCATGCTTGCAGAAAGTACTTTATCCCGATAGACTAATCGTAATTTGATGCACTGTCAATCTCTAAGCGAACGAATAAGGATTTATGCCCTAAGTAACCTAAATTGCTTGGGCAACCCGTTGAGTAACGTCGATAGATTTACCTCTAGTCTTCAAGAACGCCTTGAATAGCCCACCAAACAGCCTAAATTACGAGCCTTTAGACCTATCATCTAAGGTGGAATATGCGTTACTAGCACTCTTGGCACTGGCTAACCATCCTGATCAGCAGTCCCCTTTGACGATCAGCAGCATTACTGCCAGACATGGCATTCCAGAGCGCTACCTGGAACAAATTTTGACCATCCTGCGGCGCGGCGGCATTGTTCACAGTCAGCGAGGCGCGCGTGGCGGTTATGCGTTGACCCGCGAACCCTGGCAGATTAGTTTGCTAGAGGTGATCGCTCTGATGGATGGCACGCGCAAACCCCGTGAACACACGCTACTGATCACGCCAGAACGCGAGGTATTGCACAAAACCTGGCAGCAAGCGAATGTGCTTTCACAGGCTTTCTTGCAAAACTGCACCCTGCAAGATTTGTGCCAACAACTGGAAGCGCACCAGCAGAAAGCGCCCATGTATTACATTTAGTCCAGCGCAACGGCATTGATGCCACCAATCTCTATCTTTGGAGTGGTTTTGTGAGGATACAGTAGGGCATCAAACTTTAAGTGTTCAAGCCGTGACATAATAAAATACGGTAAACCCATTAAGATACCGTACTTAATATGAATGAGCTTGTGGAAAGAAAGGAGGAGCCAACCTCAGCCCCGCTAGTGGAACGCGATCGTGGGTTGAACTCCTTGTTTCGCAGAATGAGTAACCTTTTCTGGAACCGTCCTTCCTGGAAGAAGATGGGGGGCGGCTTACTCTTTGCGATCGGCTGGCTGCTCTCACCCTTGTGCTGGTGGAATGACTTGATTATTAATCTACCTGTTGCCTATGGCTTTGGCTATCTCTGCCACTGGATGGCGGCAGATTGGTTCTTACCTGGAACCATTATCGGCTACTGGCTCTCCAATCTGCTGGGTATTCTTTTGATGCAAGTCGGTGCGATCGCCGTCTTTCAAGCTCCCACTCACGAACGCCACTTAAAGCAAGAATTGTTGTTCGGGGTCGTTTCTTCTTCCATCTTTACAGTAGGAATTTTACTGCTTATCCATTTTCAGATTCTGTCACTGCCCACTCTGTTTGCCAAGGAAGGGATCGCTCCTTTAGGTACTGTTTGGCTTAAGGCGGCGATCGTACCCTCATGATGGACACCTTACTCCTTTCTTGCCTGAGTTTTGGCGTGGGCATTGTTGTGGGTCTAACTGGGATTGGGGGCGCTTCTCTGATTACGCCAATGCTGATTTTCGTCTTTCAAGTGCCTGCTTCGGTTGCCATTAGCTCTGATGTGGTTGCAGCGACATTGATGAAAGTGGTCGGTGGAGTCAAGCACTGGCGACAGCAAACCGTCGATCGCACTGTTGTTCAATGGTTGGCGTTAGGCAGCGTGCCTGGTTCGCTGGTCGGTGTTGGCATTTTGCATCATCTGCGGCAGATGGCAGCGATAAATCTGGATGATTTACTGGTGCGGCTGATCGGCGGCGCTATCCTGATTGTGACCCTGATAGCGCTGGTGCAACTGCTGCTATTAACTGTTGCACCAGATTGGCAACTACCAGCATTACCGAAGTTTGATTTAGCTACTTTGCGTGGTCGCAGTTTCACGATCGCGATCGGTGCCGTTTTAGGCTGCATCGTTGGTTTAACCAGCGTGTCGTCTGGCTCCATGTTTGCGCTGGTGCTGATTGCGTTCTTTCAACTGGATGCCCGTAAATTGGTCGGCACTGACTTGGCACAAGCTGGCATTTTGCTAGTGTTTACGTCGATCGGGCATTTGACATTGGGAACGGTTGATTGGAGTTTGGTTTTACCCATCTGGCTGGGTTCTGTGCCAGGGGTGCTGGTGGGGGCAAAGCTGTGCAGCTTAGCGCCACAGCGACTGCTACGGTTTATCATTTATCTGCTTTTGGTCGCCGTCAGTTGGAAATTGGCTCATCCGTTATGAGTTAATTTCTTACAATAAAAGCGGTCATTTTAAGGCTCTTCACTGGATGTTAGATTTAGATCGCTGGAAGCAACCCCGATCGTTCCTTCAATTTCTGCGGCAGATTCTGGTAGCGCGATGGCAATTATTGTTGCTACTGGCGATCGGAGTGTGTTTGCCGTTGCTGGTTTTTGAACAACTTGCAGTGGTTGTGTGGCGAAAGCCAAGCGGCTTCTCGTGGGATACTTCCATTCTGCTGGCGATTCATGCAACGGCACAGCCAAGGCTTGATCGCATCGCCTCGACGTTGACAAAGTTTGGGGTCTTTCACGGCGTGTTTCCGGCTGGGGTTGTGCTCTCACTCGTGTTGCTATCTCTGCGACGCTGGCGATCGCTCACCTACTGGCTGCTTACCTTGGGTGGCAGCATCGTGATTAACCGCACGGTCAAGTTTTGGCTACATCGCGTTCGCCCTAGCCTATGGGATGCTGCTGCGCCAGAACTTGATTTTGCCTTTCCCAGTGGTCATGCGATGTCAAGCATGACGTTCGTGGCGGCGTTGCTGCTGTTGACGTGGGGCAGCCGCTGGTCAGTGTGGGTTGCTAGTCTGGGTAGTGCCTTCGTCGTGGCGATCGGCTGGACGCGCTTATATTTAGGCGTGCATTTTCCAAGTGACATCTTAGCTGGCTGGTTGATATCCATCGCGTGGGCGATCGGCGTAAGTTTGATCATTCAGCCTCGCATAGTACAATTGTCGGATCTAGCGGCAGACGCGCCGCCAGAAGAAACCTGGAGCTGCGTTGGGAGCACAGGACGGCGATCGCATCTCATCTTCACCCAACGCTCTTTGCTATCCGAGCACCCAACACAACCAATGGAGCAGAGCGACGACCTTTGAAAACCAGTCTAGATTCAAGCCCAATCAACTCTTTGAAGGAAGAGCTGAAAAAATTGAACAAAGTTCATTAGTCAATCTCATCATCTTCAGAACCAACAGAGCACAATTTCATCCAGATCATCTCGAATGGCTTCAACCAAGACATTCTGGTGCATGAGTTCGCGGTCTTTGCCAGAGTCTCTCAATCAAGGTCTGAGAGACTACCCGTTAGTTCTGCGTAACCGTCGTCGATCGCCGCCTTATCGATGTGCAGTTCCACGAGGCGTGGCTCAAAATGAAGTGGCAGTGCGGCTCCATCACAATCGATTCCTCAAAGCCGTAGCGACTCAGATAGAAGGTATTGCGATCGACTTTGTTGATGGGTGTTCCGGTAAAGCCAAACAGGAACGTATTGGGCAACGCGGCTCGCATCTTCATGCCCAGATCACCTTCCTGGGTGCGGTGAGCCTCATCTACCAGAACAATGATGTTGTCACGCTCATTGAGAACACCATCGGTTGGCAACACCAAGTCCAGTTGCCCTCCATGGCTGGTGAACGCCGGAGCCATTCCCGCCTCAGCTTGAGCGAAGTGATGACGAGGCTCCACAGAAGCGGCTGCGCCAACGCTGTGGCGTTTCACGGGTCTGGCTTTCGTACGTTTAAGGAGTTTTATACCTTGTGCGTCTTGCCGCACTGGCGACGTGCGTTTCCGAACCTGGTCACGCATCACTAAGTCCAAGAAGAACATGAAAAGCCGCCTGGTCAAGCTGATTGACAAGATTTTGTTGCGGAAGCGAGCACTCATGGCATCGATGAACGCCCAACTCAAGAACCTGTGCCAGATTGAACACTCACGCCTAAGTGCTTCGCACACGCTTCGCACACGCAGTTGGTTCAATTGCTTAGTCAACTTGCTGGCAGGTTTAATCGCGTATACTTATCAGGAGAAAAAGCCCTCCTTAGACTTAGAGTGCAAAGACTTACCAGCACCGCCTCCTGCTATCTTTTGACCTCGTCGAATTGACGTTAAAGCTGTGCAGTGATCTTTCAACAAGCTTCTCGCTTTCGGTTAGCATTCAGTCATGAATGGGCGCGTATTACGGTTAATTGGACTTTCGCTAGCACTGGTAGGGTTGATTGGCGTTATTTGCCAGTTTGCCGCTGAGCGCTTTTGGTTTGCAGAAGTCGGTTACACAGAAGTTTTCTGGCTACGCTTGCTGACTCAGGTCGGCGGTTGGGCGATCGTTTCGAGCATCAGCGCTGGTTTTCTGTTGACAAATCTGGCGCTGGCTCAACGGCTCAAACAGTCTCAAACATCAGAAAAAGTCGCGGACTTGATGGCAAGAGGCTTACTAAGAAGCGATCGCCGCCTTCAAGCTCACCGCAGCTTTACTCGGCGATCGACTGCCCTTGTAGGCAAACCGCTCCCCCTCAAGTGGCTACTGCCAGGTGTGTTGGGACTTATTCTGCTGGTGGGGCTGCTTTTACTGCATCAGGTGCAGGCTGGCGTGACGGCTTGGCAAAGTGCGATTCAGCAAAGCAATGGGCTGCTGGCGCTACCCGATCGCTTTCATTTTGATGCTCATTGGCAGGGTAGAGAGTTCCTGTCTCTGAGAGCCTTCTCCCCAACCGTCTATCTGTTCGTTGGACTCCTAGCCGCAGTCGCGATCGCCATACTGCTGTATCCGGCACGACTATTAAGCGCGATCGCCCTTGCCATTAGTCTGAGCCTGGGGTTCATTCTGTCGGCGCAGTGGAGTCGGTTTTTGCAATGGTTCCATGCGGTGCCGTTTGGTAAAACCGATCCTGTTTTTAGCCATGACATCAGCTTTTATGTGTTTGGGCTGCCGATCGTAGAACTGTTAGCGTTCTGGTTCGTTGATCTGTCTTTATATGGGCTGTTAGCTGTTCTGTTGGTTTACCTCCTCGCAGGCAATAGCTTAAGTCAAGGGTTTTTTCATGGTTTTTCGTACCGTCAAAAGCAGCATCTAGCGGGTTTAGGTAGCTGCTTCATGCTGGCAGTGGGTCTGCACTATTGGCTGCGTCGGTATGAGTTGCTTTACTCAACCCGTGGCGTAACCTACGGGGCTAGCTATACGGATATGAACGTGCTTTCGCCAGCCTATACGGTGCTTAGCGTTCTGGCAGGGGCGATCGCGATCGTCTTGGGCTGGCAAGCGATTGGGCGGAAGGCAGAAGGCAGAAGGCAGAGGGCAGAGGGCAGAAGGCAGGAGGTACCGTTGTTGACTCCACAAGCGAAGCAGGAGTCAATGATGTTAGAAGAGGGCAGAAGGCAAGGTATCGATATGAAGCTGACTGTTCCTTCTTTGCTTTCGGGTTCTTTTGTCTTTGTGCTGCTCGGCTCCTATCTTGCGATCGCCCTTGGTTCTACAGTGCTTCTTCCCAATGTCATTCAGCGACTGGTTGTACAGCCCAATGAACTTGCTCTCGAACAGCCCTACATTCGTCGTAGTATTGCACTCACCCAGGCAGCTTTTGCCTTAGACAAAATTGAGGTAAAGCCATTTAATCCACAAGCCAACCTGACGGTTGAAACACTCGCAGCCAATCAGCAGACCACACGCAATATTCGCCTTTGGGACACGCGACCGCTCTTAGAAACAAACCGTCAACTGCAACAAATTCGACCTTACTACCGCTTTTTTGATGCCGATATCGATCGCTATACCTTTGAAGGGAGAGGGGAGAGAGGAGAGGAGAGAGGGGCTGAGGAATCCGCTGCGAAGGCAATCCTGGAGAAGCAGCAGGTATTAATTGCTGCGCGGGAGTTGGACTATGCAGCGGTGCCGAAAGAAGCGCAAACCTGGGTTAACGAACATCTGGTTTATACGCACGGTTATGGCTTCACGCTCAGTCCGGTCAATGAGGTAGCAGATGGGGGCTTGCCTAACTACTACGTGAAGGATATTGGAGCCAGTACAGCCCCGATCGACAGCAAGCCGAGTCCCGTCGATGCGTTCCGCGCTAGCATCCCCACTGCCAACCCTCGCCTCTACTACGGTGAGTTGTCCAATACCTATGTCATGACGGGGACACGAGTGCAAGAGCTGGACTACCCCAACGGCAGCACTAATGCGTACAACGTTTACGATGGCGCTGGTGGTATTGGCATTGGTTCGCTTTGGCAACGTTGCTTGCTGGCAGGCTACCTCAGAGATTGGCAAATGCTGCTAACGACTGACTTTACGCCGCAGACAAAACTGCTGTTTCGACGCAATATTAACGATCGCATCCGTGCGATCGCGCCTTTTCTGCAATATGACCATGATCCGTATCTGGTAGTGGCAGATGTTGGTCAGGAGGCAAGCGCAGGGAAGCGGGAAGAAGGCTCGATTAAAACGCCAAACTACCTGTATTGGATGGTGGATGCGTATACGACGAGCGATCGTTATCCCTACTCTGATCCCAGCCAGCTTGCGTCTGTCAGCGGTGTGCAGGCGACACCACGCGGCGAAAAATTTAACTACATGCGGAATTCGGTCAAGGTGGTCGTGGATGCGTACAACGGTTCCGTTGACTTCTACCTTGCCGATCCTGGTGATCCATTTATTCAAACCTGGTCGGCTGCGTTTCCAACTCTGTTTAAGCCGCTTAGTCAGATGCCAGTCGCCTTACAGAACCACACGCGTTATCCCGCAGACTTCTTTAGCGCCCAGTCAGAGCGGCTGCAAACGTACCATATGACCGATCCGCAGGTTTTTTATAACCGGGAAGATCTGTGGCAGGTGCCGACCGAAATCTATGGCGACCAGCCGCAGCTTGTAGAACCTTATTACCTCATCACGAAGTTGGCAAACGCCAAGAACGAAGCTGGAGATCTGGCACAAGACGAAGAATTCATTCTGCTGCTGCCCTACACACCCAATCGACGGACGAATCTAACGGCATGGTTAGCCGCCCGATCGGATGGTGAAAACTATGGCAAGTCGCTGCTGTACGTCTTTCCCAAACAGCAATTGGTGTACGGCACTGAACAAATTGAAGCGCGCATTAACCAAGATCCTGTGATATCGCAGCAAATTTCTCTGTGGAATCGCGCTGGCTCACGGGCGCTACAGGGTAACTTGCTGGTCATTCCGATCGAACAGTCTCTTCTTTATGTGGAACCATTGTACCTACAGGCAGAGCAAAACAGCCTGCCGACCCTTGTGCGAGTAATTGTTGCCTACGAAAATCGGATCGCAATGGCAGAAACCTTGGATCAAGCCCTTCGAGCCGTCTTTCAGCCAAAGGAGCGGTTGCCCGCGATCGTTCGCCCCGTTCAGTAAAGATTAACGGCACGCGCTTAGACCAGCCATTAGCGATCAGCCATCAGCTTTTCTCTGACTGCTGATAGCTGACGGCTGACCGCTGATAGCTCTTTAACGCAGGTAAGCAAGCGTCACTCCAGCCCCACCATCCGTCCGGCTTGCCAACTCATAGCGTTCCACTTGAGGATGATGTTGCAAGAACGCGTGAACGCCCTGCCTCAGTTTTCCCGTGCCATGTCCGTGAATAATCCACAGCACACCGCTGTCGTATGCTTGCGCGATCGCCTGTTCCATCATTGGCTCTGCATCAGCAACCCGAGTCCCGCGAATGTCGATCGTATTGCGAGATGTACGAATGACGGGGGAGTCGGGAGTCGGAAGTCGGGAGTCGGAAGAAGGCGCATTTGAAGTGCTGTGTGTTGTGTGTTGTGTGTTGCGTTGATCTTGACCGCTGACCGCTGACTGCTGACCGCTGACCGCTGACCGCTGACCGCTGACCGCTGACTGCTGACCGCTGACCGCTGACCGCTGACCGCTGACCGCTGACTGCTGACCGCTGACTGCTGACCGCTCCTGCCTTCTGTCCTCCGCCTTCTGCCTCTTCGCAACCTTTTCCCCTTCCAACGATTCCACATCATCCAGCGGCACCGTCATTTTCATCAGCCCAAAGCGGACAGTGATTTCTTCATCGTCGTTGGGAGCCGTCAGCACTTCAGCGGTTTGCCCCAGGCGTGGCAGGCGGACGCGATCGCCCACTTGCGGACGAAAACCTGGCTTCGGTGGCTTGGGTTGACGGGAGGGCAGGCGATTTTCGGCAAGCTGATTGAGCGAATCCGTTGCCTGTTGCGCTGCCTGAGCCGAGATGGGACCCTGCTGAAGTTGACGGATGACCTGAGCAATTTCACCCTTTGCCTCGACGATCGCCGCCTGTACTGCTTGTTCTTGCGATCGCTGTAGATCCTGCTCCCGCTCCTTCAGTGATGCAGCTTTGCGCGACAGTTCACGATGTAACCGTTCGGCACTCTCTAATAATTGCGCGGCTTCTTGAGACTTTGTTTCTTGACGACGGCGTTGTGCTTCCAATCCCGCAATCACCTGATTCACGTCCTCCGATGCGCCACCCACAAGGGCTTGTGCCTGCTCCACAATGCCCCCATCCAAACCCAATCGACGAGCGATCGTCAGCGCATTCGATCGTCCGGGAATCCCCCACAGCAGGCGATAGGTTGGCGACAGCGACACATCGTCAAACTCAACGGACGCATTCTCAAACCGATCGTCTTGATATTTCAGCGCCTTCAGTTCGCCAAAATGGGTCGTCGCAATGGTCAAACCTGCATGATCGGCTAGGTGATTGAGCAGCGCGATCGCCAGCGCACTGCCCTCAGATGGATCGGTGCCAGCACCAACTTCATCGAGGAGGACGAGGGAGTAGGGAGTAGGGAGTGGGGAGTAGGGACTAGGAGAGTTTTGAGTTCTGAGTTCTGAGTTTTGAATGCATGACAGTGCCTCCCCTGCTTCCCCTGCCTCCCCTGCTTCCCCCGCCTCCTGCCTCCTGCCTTCTGCCTTCTGCCCTCCCAACGCCTCCAGAATCCGACTAATTCGCCGAATATGCCCTGAAAACGTAGACAGGCTTTGCTCTAACGATTGCTCATCGCCAATGTCTGCCAGCACTTGATCGAACCAGGGCAGTTCGACAGGTTCGCGGGCTGGTACGAAGAGTCCTACCTTTGCCATCAGTACCGCGAGACCGAGGGTTTTGAGCGTGACGGTTTTGCCACCTGTGTTGGGTCCGGTAATGGCGACGACGCGAATATGCGGTTGGATGACAAGATCGATCGGCACCACGGGTCGTCCTTGTTCGTGCCGCTGTTGCCAGATGAGAAGGGGATGACGGAGATGGCGAAGGACGATCGAGTGGGGTGTGGGGTGTGGGGTGTGGGGTGTGGGGGCACTACCCTCATCTCGTGTGATGAAGTGGGGTGGATTGGCTCCTAGCCACAGACTATAGCGAGCGCGGGCAGTGGCAAGGTCGATCGTGATGGCGATCGCCAGTAACCGTTCCAAATCAGGCTTCACTGCCGCAACCTGATCGGTAAGCGCTTGCCGCACAGCTTCTTCTTCGACTTGCTCTTGACGTTGAAGCTGACGCAGTTGGTTGTTTAAATTAACAGTGGCTTGTGGCTCGACATAAAGAGTGGCACCGCTCATGGAAGTGTCATGGACAATGCCGGGAATCGCGTCCTTCTGGGGTGCTTTGACGGGGATGACGAAACGCCCTTCACGCTGGGTGATTAAGCTTTCCTGGACGGCGTTTGCCTTGCGCTGCAAGATGCTTTGTAGGGTGCTGTAGACCCGATCGCGCAGTTGCTTTTGCTGTTCACGAATGCCAGCCAGCTTAGGCGTAGCACGATCGGCAACCTGTGCGCGATCGTCAATGCAACGATGGATTTCTTGCTCTAGTTCAGGATACGTTCGCAACTCTTCGATCAGCGTATTCAGCACCGTTAGATCCGGTTGATTGTCGATGACGCGTCGGAGTTGACGCATTCCAGCTAAGGTTGTGGCGATCGCCAGTAGTTCCTCGCCCGACAGTAACGCTCGACGCTCTGCCCGCTCTAACGATTCGCCAACATCAGTAATGCCGTCAAACTTTAGCCCGGTGCTGAGACGATTTTCTAACTCATACACTTCCTGCGTTTGTGCCAGCAGGTTCAGCGTTTCGGCTTTTGTGTCGGGGATGCGTAGACGACGAGCCGCGATCGCACCTAGCTTAGTTGCCGCAAAGGTCGATAGGTGCTGGCAAAGCCGCGACCAGTCCAAAAGTTCAAGGGTTTCAGCTTGGATCAAATTGCATCAATAGGTTACGCTCTCTTCATTTTAGGGAGTTCTTAGACACAGCGACACGCCCAAAAGCAAAAGAGTCAGCGGACGATCGCGCCCTGTACGTGAGTTGCATCACCAGCGGCTCATAGGTTTATCACCGTGCGATTACCTGGCTGTCACCCGTTAAGTTGCAATGTGTCACACGATCGCAGCCCAACTGTCACACTAGCTTCCTTATCTGAACTTCATACTTGGCTCATCATCTTCAGGCAGGGAAGGCATCATGAGCCCAATTGATCAGGTTGTGCAAAAGGCAATTTGTTACGGCTATCTGACGACTGAAGCGGAGCAGACCTTGTGTCAATACTTCGATGGCAACTGCAACCTGCACGACATTACGGCACTGACGATGCTGCAACGAGCGTTGTCATCGGGTCAGGTAAAACGGCGATCGCAAGAGAGCAAACAAACCTGCTCCGTTTGAGTACGGAAGTCACCATCCATTTCAATCAGGCATATTAGTTTTTTGAGAAGATGGCGCTGCTACTGCCGGACGTTAGGCTCAGCCAACGTTTACTTGGTGACGATCGCTGAGTTTCAGCGAATGTAGAGTTTAATTGAGGAGACTTGAGAGAGTCAAACCATCAGTAAGGCTTCTAATTCTATGGCTGCAAACTCCGCTGTCCTAGATGATATCTTCAACGCGCTTGAACCGTACAAACCGCTAGAAGCAAGCGATCCGGCTTACGTGGATTGTGATGCGGTGCGAGGGGATGGGGATATTCTCGATGACTTAGGCAACCGCATTCGTAAATCGCGGCAGACGACCTATCAACTGTACTCAGGGCATCGGGGAGCAGGCAAATCGACCGAACTGCTGCGGCTAAAAGGAAGCCTGGAGACGGAAGGGTGCTTCGTGGTTTACTTTTCGGCGATCGAGGAAGATGTCAATAGCGGCGATATTGAATACACCGACATTCTGCTGGCGTGTACGTCGCACTTGCTTACAGAACTGAAGAGGACGGCAAACACCAAACCATTACAAGATTGGTTGAAAGAGCGCTGGGAAGACCTCAAAGATCTGGCACAAACGAAAGTGTCGCTGGAAGGTCTCGATGCAGAGGTCGCCGTCAACCAGTTTGCCAAGCTCACAGCCAATCTGCGTACTGAGCCAACGCTACGATCGCGCATTCGCGAAAAGATTAATCCCCATACGCCCACGCTGATCAAGGCGTTGAATGAGTTTATTCAGGATGCCAAGACGAAGCTGCCAGAGGGGAAAACCAAGCTGGTGCTAATTGTGGATAACCTGGATCGGATTGCGCCGATTTACGATGAGCGGAGTGGGCGGAGCAATCATGAGGAGATTTTTATCGATCGCAGTGAGCAGCTTAAAGCGCTGGACTGCCACATCATTTACACGATTCCCTTTGCGATTCTGTTTTCTAAATGGGCGAATGACTTAAACCAGAATTACAACGATTCCAAGATTTTGCCCATGATTATGGTGCGATCGCCCGATGGGGAGATTCACGCACCGGGAGTAGCGACAATTAAACAGATTCTGGCTCAACGCATTCAGCCCTTTGCTGCCGACTTAGATCTGGAAACGGAGATTTTTGAATCGGCGGCAGCGTTAGAGCGGCTGTGTTTGATGAGTGGGGGGCATGTGCGGGGACTGCTGCGGCTGGCACAGGAAGCGGTGAACCGCACAGAGACCTTACCTATTTCGGCAAAAGCGGTGCAGCGAGCCATTACAGAAGAGCGCGACAGCTATCGACGGGCTGTGGAAGAACACCAGTGGGATCTGCTGGCAGCCGTCTCCCGCGACAAACAGATTCAGCACGACATGGCGCACCGGAGTTTGCTATTTAACCTTTGTCTGCTGGAATATAGCTATCTGGATGAGCACGGAGAGAAACTGACCTGGTACGATGTTCATCCCTTGATTGAGAATATTCCACAGTTTAAGGAGCGTCGATCGTAAACTGAAGGTATGACAGCCAAGCCCACTGAAGACGATATTCCTTTGCCGCCGGAGACTTCGGAAGAGGTCTATCAATATCTGTCGCGCAGTCTGCGGCGGAAGCGGGGCTTTGGCTTGTTTTTTGTACAGTGTACGCCCGCCCAAGCAACAGACATCATTGCCGACCTCAAAGAGGATCTGCCGCAGAAAAAGATGCAGGAGCTACGGCTCGATCGCGACAGCACAACGCTCTATGACCAGGTAGAGGCACTCTGGCAGCAGCAGCCGTTTGACATTCTCTTTGTGACCAATCTCGAAGCCTCAGTACTTGCCTATGAGGACACTAAGCGCCTGAGCGGATGGGGCGACCCGGAGATCATCTACACGGTGAGTTGGAAGGGTGTACCGCCGATCCTCAGCCATCTCAACCAGCAGCGGGAGCGCTTCAGAGACCACTTTGGCTGCTCGTTTGTCTTCCTGGTGCCCCCCTTTGTCATTAAATATTTCATTCAACGTGCGCCCGATTTCTTCGACTGGCGCTCTGGGTTGTTTACCGTTCCACCTGATGAAAACGATCGCCAGCAGGAATCGGCAAAGCTGCTCTCTGACAAGTGGAACGACTACACAGCGCTAAGTCCCGAAGCTCGTACAGAGAAACTGCTTACGTTTCGAGACTACATTGAGCACCATCAGTCATTTACTGTGCCGCCGGAAGCAATGACTAATCTACTCTGCCAGCAGGGGCTACTGTTTGAAAGTGACAAGCAGTATGCTCAAGCGCTCGTCAGCTACGAGAAAGCCCTCGAACTTCAACCCGCCAATGAGAAAGTCTGGCTCAATCGAGGAGATGCACTGTTTAGATTAGGGCGTTATGCGGACGCGATCACCAGCTATGACCAAGCCGTAGCAATCAAACCGGACTTCCACACAGCCTGGAAAAACCGGGGTGATGCACTGCTTAGCTTAGAGCGCCACGAGGACGCGATCGCCAGCTATGACCGGGCAGTAGCAATCAAACCGGGCTTACACGAAGCCTGGAACAGCCGGGGCGTGGCATTGGATGGCTTAGGGCGCTATGAAGACGCAATCACCAGCTATGACTGTGCAGTGGCAATCCAGCCGGACAATCACAAGGCTTGGTACAACCGGGGCAATGCACTGGGCAAACTGAGGCGCGACAAGGATGCGCTTGCCAGCTACGATCGGGCAGTGGCAATCAAACCGGACGATCACGGTGCTTGGTGCGGTCGGGGCATTGCACTGTTTAGCTTGGAGCGCGCCGAGGAGTCGATCGACAGCTACGATCGGGCAGTGGCAATCAAACCGGACTATCATGAAGCCTGGTCTAACCGGGGCGATGCATTAGAGAACTTAAGGCGTTATGAGGAGGCAGTCGCCAGCTATGACCGGGCGGTAGCGATCCAACCGAACTACTACAAGGGCTGGATTATGAGGGGTGCTGCACTAGTCAGCTTAATGCGCCTTGAGGACGCGGTTGCCAGTCTCGATCAAGCATTGGCAATCAATCCAGAATTACACTTAATCCAGGGAATTCAGAAGTTACGCTTAGATATGGAAAAGGCGCTTCTTACTCGGAAGTATAAGCCGCCGCCAGAATGTTGAATATCATATCATTTGACGAGTATGGCAAAACTCAGAACAGGTGAAGTAACCGCCTGATGCGGTTTGTGCGAGCGTTGCTCAAAGCAGCACGTGATTGAAGAGTCAATGTGTGGGTGTGTTAGCGGCAGAGGGGCGATCGCTCCAGTTTGATTAAAGGAAATTCTGAAGCGGGCGATCGTTGAGCTTTTGCGAGACAACCGAGAAGAATTTTAAGAATTTTATGAGTTGCTCTCAGAAGTGATTGAGAATGTGGCAACGATAACAGCCCGATCGCAGGTTTCTAAACAGCTATAAACGAGCGATCGCTTACAATTCTATTTAACGAAAAGCTATCCCCTCCACTAAAGCGTATGGAAACTCGCAGCATTAAGGAAGAAGCGCATCGTTTGGTTGATCAACTGCCAGAGCATTCGACCTGGGACGATCTGATGGCTGAAATTTATATTAGACAAGCAATTGAGGCTGGATTGGCAGACAGCAACGCGGGTCGAGTGGCATCTGTTGAAGAGGTTCGTAAGCAGTTTGGACTTCCAGAGTGAAGGTTTTTTGGACAGAGACCGCTGTACAGCACCTTTCAGCCATCTACGCTTACATCGCTCAAAACTCACCCAAATATGCTGAGAGAACGATTGACCGCTTAACCAGGCGATCGCAGCAGATCGCTACCTTTCCACTATCCGGTCGAGTGGTGCCAGAGTTTTCTACCGAGCAGATTCGTGAAGTCATTGAAAGCTCCTACCGCATCATTTATTACATCAAAGCTGAGCAAATCGATATTCTGGCAGTGCTACACGGTTCGCAGCAAATCACACCGTCAGAAGATTTCTCTGAGTAGGTGTCGTGCTGACATTACCGTGGCACCTTCTGGTACAGGCTTTCATTGGGAATAACTGGATGCCGACCTCAGCGTTCCGGCATTGCTCAATGGCATCTATGGCAATGCGGCTTGGATGCTACGATCGTCACTCAGCAATCCAGCACTTGATACCTGCATATGGGATGCGATCGCATTTACATTCGCTCTTTACGTTGTTCGGGAGGAATGGTATCAGCCAATATTGCACTGCGTCAACCAACATTGCCAACGCAGGGACTGAACTTTCTTGGTCACTCGCTCCCATTAAAATGTTGCTGCGGATCATACTGAGTGCGAGTTGCTCCAATCGAGTTGCATCGCCATGCTGTTGGGTGTTGCCTCAGTGCAATTGAATTGTCGTTACGGAACATACTGAGTACAGGTCGATCGCATGACATTGCAACGGGAGGCAATCGTTTTGTCGTTTGATCCAATAACATTTTAGCCACACGCAATCATGCTAGCGGTGAACACAATACGAAGCGATCGCGATCGTTCGCTAGGGAGATTCTATGCCAATCGATGTTGAAGCAAGTGCTTGACCAAGCATTCCTCAAGCGGTAAACTCGTCGATTGGTACAGCCTTAATCCGGTTCTGGCAGTGACAGCGCGAGTTGGTAAAGCTGACGACGGGGTAACGCCGTTTGCTGTGCGAGTTGACGACTAGCATCCGATCGCGACAGTCCTTGCTTCAACAGGTTTTGCAGTTCAGTTTTGAGGGTCGCTTCCGATAGCGCAGGCTGCGTGATGTCTGCGCCAGCCACAACGATCGTAAATTCGCCCTGTGGTTCGCGGCTGCTGTAGTGTGCGATCGCGGCTGCCACCGTGCCGCGCCAAATTTCCTCGTAGCGCTTGGTCAATTCTCGCGCCAGCACAAGCTGACGGTCTGCCCCTAGAAGCAGAAAATCCTGCAAGGTTTGTCGTAAGCGATGCGGCGCTTCGTAAAAGATCAGTGTACGAGGCTCGGTTTGCAACACCTCCAGATGGGCACGACGGGCGGGAGCTTTGGCGGGTAGAAACCCTTCAAACATAAACCGATCGCAGGGTAAACCAGAGGCAACCAGGGCGGCGATCGCGGCACTCGCACCAGGAATCGGCACCACGGGAATCTCTGCCTCCGCACAGGCTTTCACCAGTTCATAGCCAGGGTCAGAAATTCCCGGCATTCCCGCATCGGTGACGAGCGCGATGGTTTTTCCCTCTTGCAACCGTTCCAATAGCTCGGCTGTGCGACTATGACGATTGTGATCGTGGTAGCTAATTTGGGGCGTACCCACCTGAAAATGATGCAGCAGCTTACCTGTATGGCGCGTATCCTCAGCGGCGATCAAATCCACCGTTTGCAAAATCCGCACAGCTCGAAAGGTCATGTCTTCGAGGTTGCCGATCGGTGTGCCGACGAGATAGAGCGTTCCGGGCATTGAGGTGAGGGGTGAGGGGTGTAGCTTGCTTCCGCTTTGCGGTGGAGTGAGGGGTAAAAAGCTTAGAACCAAAGTAGGATGGGCAAAGCCCTACGTGCCCATCCATAATGTCTCCTAGCAATGGGCACAGGCAAGACCCTTTGCCCATTCTACGATTGGCTGCTGAATCTCACCCTATGAACCAACAGCAAGCTTATCGTGGACTTTTTATTGGCTTAGTGACGCTGGATCTTATCTATCTGGTCGATCGCCCGCCGTTGGCTAATCAAAAGCTCGTTGCTTCTGACTATACGGTGTCAGCGGGCGGTCCGGCGACGAATGCGGCTGTGACCTTTAGTCATCTGGGCAATGAGGCGATCGTGTTAGGCGTTCTTGGTACTCATCCGATGGCTCAGTTGATTCTGACCGATCTTCAGCAGCATGGAGTGACACTCAACGATTTGAATCCGACGCTTGCTGCTCCGCCACCCGTTTCTTCCATTATGGTGACTGAACGCACGGGCGATCGAGCAGTCGTTTCATTGAATGCCATGAAGATGCAGGCGATCGCCCATATCCCTGCCACCAATCTGCAAGATGTGGCTGTGGTACTCATCGACGGGCATCAGATGGATGTGGGACGGACGATCGCAATGCAGGCGCGATCGCAGGGAATTCCCGTCGTCATCGATGGCGGTAGTTGGAAACCGGGTTTTGAAACGGTGTTGCCTCTCGCTGATTACGTCATTTGCTCTGCTAATTTTCAGCCGCCCAACTGCCAAAGCACTAAAGATGTCATTGCTTATCTAGCAGCGTTAGGTGTTCCTCATATCGCCATCACTCAAGGACAGCAGCCGATTCAGTATTGGACAGCAACGCAAGCGGGACAGATCAACGTGCCTGTCGTCAACGTCGTCGATACACTAGGAGCGGGAGATATTTTTCATGGTGCTTTCTGCCACGCTATTTTGCAAACAGGGTTTAAAGAAGCACTGACGATCGCCGCCAACATCGCCGCCCAATCCTGCCAACACTTCGGTACCCGCCGCTGGATGGAAGAAGAAACGTGTTAAGTGTTGAATTGATCCCCTACTCCCTACTCCCTACTCCCCACTCCCCACCCTCGGAGACCACTTCATTTGAATCACTTACAATCTACGGAACTACAGTCACTCTTGCCGATCGCCCGTAGCATTGGTTGGGGCGCTGCCGATCTATTGCTCAACGTTCAGCTTGCAGACCTCAGCGTTCAGGATGCAGTCGATGGACCTGTCACCGCTGCCGATACGGCTGTTGATGCGTACATCCTCAACAATTTGCAAGCCAGTTTGGGCACCCGCGAGTTTGCCTATCTGACGGAAGAAACGTACAAAACGCAGCCCATGCAGGAACGGCTGGCGAAACCATTGGTTTGGGTGATCGATCCGCTTGATGGCACAAAAGATTTTATCAACGGTACCGGAGAATATGCCGTCCACATTGCGCTGTTAGAAGACGATCGCCCTGTACTGGCAGTGGTGGTTTGCCCCGCAGCGAAAACGCTCTACTTTGCTACGCTGGGCGGCGGTACCTTTGTGGAACGATGGCATGACACGCCCGTCCCGATTGCCGTCTCGCAGCGATCGCGCTTCGATGAGTTAACGATCGTCGCCAGCCGTAGCCATCGTAATGAACGCTTCAACCAGTTACTGCAACGCTTTCCCGTACAGCAGCAGCGATCGGTTGGCAGCGTCGGTGGCAAAGTCGCCGCGATTCTAGAACAGCAGGCAGACATCTACATCTCCCTGTCTGGTACGTCTGCGCCGAAGGATTGGGATCTGGCAGCACCAGAGTTGATTCTGACCGAAGCTGGAGGGCGCTTCACCCATTTTGACGGCACCTTACTGCGCTACAACCAGGCGGATGTCAGTCAATGGGGTGGCTTGGTTGCCAGTAACGGGCATTGCCACGATGAGCTTTGTGCGGAAGCAGAAAGGCTTTTGGAGGCGATCGATGCTCTGTAGAAAACAACCAACCAAAGTAGAATGGGCAAAGCCCTGCGGGCCCATCGCAACGGCTTAGGATGATGGGCACGGGTAGAACCTTTGCCCATTCTACGACTACGGCTCCTTACAGTCATTTATGAGCGAGATCTCTAAGCTTCTCGATGTGCAATCACTGCGTAAAACGGATCACCACCGCCCATACCGAGTAGCTGCATGATGCCAGGAACTTGAGACTGACGGGCAAAAACTTCTGGCTTGGTAAAACCTGGCACAGCGGCGAAGTAACCTTCAACAAGCTTCACACGATCGCCCTCCGAGCCATCCCGCCACGCCTGAATCGCTTTCTGATAAAACATCCGGTTGGAGAAGCTGATGATGGCAATGCCACCCGGCTTAAGTACGCGATGAATCTCATTAAAAATCGCTTCGGGATACTGGATGTACTGCATAGAGACTGTATTCAGAACAGCATCAAAGGATTGGTCATCCAACGGTAGCGTTGGTTCCTGATTCAGGTTCTGCACAAAGTAGTGATCCAAACGCGGATTACGTGCCAGTTCTTCGCCATTCAACCCATGCCCTTCGACGTACGCAAACGCGATTTCCGGCAGGTGTGACACCCAGCTACTCATCAGATCGAGAATGCGTGTCTCTGGCTGCAACCGTTCCTGATACAGGTCAGTCAACTGTTGAATAAAGCCTTCATCCACATGGGTGACAAAGCGCGGCTGTTCGTAAAAGAGGCTATCGTTTGTATCGTCAAGTTTGGTGCGCTGTTCGGGGCGTAGCAGCATAGCGTCTAAAGATCGATTAAATGAGGGCTGGAACGTTAACCATGAAGATATGTTAACAAAATCCAGCCGCGCTGGGCGATCGCGCCTCAGATCCTCGACTTCTTCAAGAAGCGGGGATCTTGCCACCTAAGTCGATCGCTGAATTCCCTCGGCGATCGTTTTTGCAACGGTTACGTTTTCCCAATAGCTGTTGTGAGCATCACCGCCATTGAGCAAGGGGGCAAGCGTCTGACTGAACGGTCGTGTAAAAAGATTGCCTTTCTCTGTCATCACATCCTGAATTTGCACCAATTTTGCCTGCTCATCCAACAACAATGGCATCACTCCCTCAAGGGGATAGGCAAGTGGATCGCCAGGATGAGCATAGTTGCGCCAGGGCAACGCCTTCTGCCTGGAGTTATAGAGGTTCTCTAATAAATCCTTGAGCTTAGGAGTCAAATCGTGTGTACTTTGACCAGTGACACTAATGAGGCTGAAAAGAGCGATTGGTGAACCCATCGTATAAATACTGGCGATGGGAAGACCTTTGTAAACATTGGCATCAGGGATATCTGCTGTGGGGTCGAGTGGAATACCGAACAGGAGATTGCGAATGCGTTGCACACTGTTACGCACAGATTCATCTAGCTTTTCGTCCTCCCATCGTGCGGCAAAGAGAATGTCAAACAGAATGACGGTGCCCCAACTGTGTGTGACCAAATGCAGGCGATCGCCCGGTTGCACCGCTTGAAAAGCTTCCAGCATTTTGGTTCTCAGCTTCTTAACTAACTCCGACCCAACATGGCGGCTAAGGTAAAGCGCGGCATCGCCCACAAATTCCAGGACTCGCTCTGTGCGAAAGTCACGGAACCAAAAGTCTTTCCACTTGGGAGATGCTTCAAACCCTCTAAGAAGGTCAGCTTGAGGATCTTGATTCAAATCGCCCCAGAAGAAGAAGACGGGCTTTAGCACTCTCGATCGATCCGGTAGCGATCGCTGAATGCCGTTAAATAAAGTGGTCGCTAAAGCGCGAAACTCTGCTTCATTGCGCGTTTTAACGCCATGTACAAAGAGCAAATAGTCAGTCGCCATGGCAGTCCTCCTGGGGCTAGAGTCTTATACACCTGGATTAGAGAATAATTCAGGTTGCACTAGCATAGCCGACCTGGTTTACTCGATCGAACGTTGTGCCGTTACTTGATGCTGCTTGCGACTGGCTTCTCGCTGCTGTCGCTGTTTCGGTGTAAGTGTCGCCTCGATCGTTGAGTGCTTTACCGATTGCTTTGAGCAGCGCAGTCAAGCATTCAGCTCTGTGGAAACAGTTTTAGCGATCGGTGTGGACTTCGTGTGCAGCCAGAGTGACGCGTCAGCTTATTTTCCCTGACGAGTGCAAGTTATCTCTCACTCAAATTTTTAGTCACGATCGCTCTTTTGTCCGGAGTTCCCCAAACTTTGCTGATCAGTGAACTATTCATTGCTTCAGCATTGGGGTTCGATCGTGCCACCCAGAGTGCAGCTAAAACCACATCTGACTATTGGCGAAATCAAACGCCTCTGTCGGCAGGTGCCGGACAGTGTGGAGGCGCGCCGATGGCACTTGGTGTATCTGGTCACTCAACAATGGACGATCAGACAGGCAGCGCAACGCCTTGAGATGAACTATGACTATGCCAAAGAAATCATCCGCCGCTACAATCAAGACGGTCTCTTAGGGCTTAAAAACCGCAGTCAGCGGGGGCAACCCTCTCGGCGATCGCTCCTCACACCCGCACAGCAGCAAGAACTTAAACAGGCACTCCAGCAGGCTCCTCCTGACGGTGGACGCTGGTCAGGTCCCAAAGTAGCCCGCTGGATTGCAGCCAAAACAGGAAAACAGGTTTGGGCGCAACGTGGGTGGGACTACATGCAGCGACTAAGAACCTAAGAGCTTGCTAAAAAATAACTGCACACTTTTGGGTCAGCTAGCAGCTTTTCGCTGACGGTTGGCAGCGGTTCTTGCTAAAACTCCACGTCTAGCGGCGCACGAGGGAACGGAATCACGTCGCGGATATTGCCCATGCCCGTCATGAACTGAACGAGACGCTCGAAGCCCAGACCGAAGCCTGCATGAGGCACTGTGCCGTAACGCCGGAGATCGAGATACCACCAGTATTCTGCTAAATCGAGTCCCTGTGCTTGAATGCGACGCTCCAGCACATCCAAACGCTCTTCGCGCTGGGAACCGCCGATGATTTCACCAATCTTGGGTGCGAGAATGTCCATCGCCCGGACGGTGTTTTCGTCGTCGCTGAGCCGCATGTAGAAGGCTTTGATTTTGGCGGGATAGTCGGTGACGATCGTCGGTTTCTTAAAATGCTCTTCTGCCAAATAGCGCTCGTGTTCCGATTGCAGATCCAAGCCCCATTCGACGGGATACTCAAAGGGTTTGCTGGCTTTTTCGAGGAGGGCGATCGCCTCTGTATACGTCACCCGCGCAAACTCGTTATTGATAATGTTGTCAGCGGTTTCCAGTACCGTTTTGTCGATGCGCTGGTTGAAAAACTCCATATCTTCGGGGCACGTCTCCAGCACATACTTAAAGATGTACTTGAGAAATGCCTCTGCCAGATCCATGTCGCCTTCGAGGTCGCAAAACGCCATTTCTGGCTCGACCATCCAGAATTCTGCCAGGTGCCGGGATGTGTTGGAGTTCTCAGCGCGAAAGGTAGGACCAAACGTGTAGACGTTGCTGAACGCCATCGCCATAATTTCGGCTTCGAGCTGTCCGCTGACGGTGAGGTAGGCGTGTTTGCCAAAGAAGTCTTTGCTAAAGTCAACTGCTTTTGCATCGTCCGTCAGGGGCACTTTGTTCAGGTCAAAGCCCGTGACGGTAAACATTTCACCCGCTCCTTCGCAATCGCTGGCGCTAATGATGGGCGTGTGAACCCAGAGAAAGCCGCGCTCTTGAAAGAACTGATGAATCGCGGTTGAGGCAGCATTACGGACGCGAAAAACGGCGCTGAGGGTATTGGTGCGCGATCGCAAATGCCCAATTTCGCGCAAAAACTCAAACGAATGACGCTTCTTTTGCAACGGATAGGTTTCTGGATCAGCGTCTCCATAGATCGTGATGGACTCTGCCTTCAGTTCCACGCGTTGCCCTTTTGCAGGTGATTCGACCAACGTGCCAGCAATTTCGATCGATGCACCTGTGCTAACCCGCTTCATCGTCTCCGTGTAGCCCGGTACGTCCTGATTCACCACAACCTGAAGCCCCGCCATTGAGGAACCATCGTTGACTTCCACAAAGCTAAATTCTTTCTGTTCTCGCTTCGTCCGCACCCAGCCTTTAATCGTGACGGTTTCGGCAGGCTGCCCGTGGCGCAGGAGGTCTACAATGCGTCGAGTGGTGGTCATAGAGAAGGGGGAGTGGGGAGTGGGGAGTGGGGAGTGGGGAGTGGGGAGTGGGGAGTGGGGAGTAGGAAATAGCGCTGAATTTGAGTGTAGCAAAGTGCTTCAAAGGTCAGACTCTTTTGAGTTGTTTGTATCGCTGTCCGATCGCCTATCTAGCAAAAAACTCGTTAGCAACAAAGCCGTATAGATTGAATCGAACATGACAACCTTAATTCATCGTCGCGTTGAGGCTGCACGAGCAGGAACAAACCCAATGGTCATTGGTCGCGTACCATCCGGTTGGCTGGTTTTAGGGGATGTACAGTTTTTGCGCGGTTACTCGCTGCTGTTACCCGATCCAGTGGTATCAGATTTGAATGCACTGAATGAAAACGGGCGATCGCAGTTCTTGCACGATATGACGGTTTTGGGTGATGCACTGCTGGAGGTTACAGAGGCATATCGCATTAATTACCAAATTTTGGGCAATCTAGAACCAGCACTACATGCCCATGTGTTTCCCAGATATCTGACGGAACCGGAGCCGTATCGCACCTCAATACCGCAGTCTTACGAATCAAAGTATCGACAGTCCATGCCCTTTGATGATGAGCGCGATCGCCCCTTGATGAGTGCGATCGACAAAGCGGTTCAGCGTCGTCTGTGACACAAGCCACATCAACTGCGTCACCAACCTCTATGTGCTAATCTACTTTCGGAAATCCGGTATCAGCATTATGCGTCGCATTATTCTTTTTATTGCTGCCAGTTTAGATGGGTACATTGCACGTCCATCAGGCGAAGTAGACTGGCTCTTTACCGATCAAGACTACGGCTATACTGATTTTTTGGCTAACGTTGACACCGTGTTAATGGGGCGAAAAACGTACGAGCAGGTGCTCTCGTTCGGCGAATTCCCCTATCAGGAAAAGCAGAGCTATGTCTTTTCTAACAACCCTGACTTTGACGCATCGCCACACGCTAAAACGGTTCGTAGCGATGTGAAAGCGTTTGTGGAGGAGTTACGCGCAACTGGCGGCAAGAATATCTGGTTAGTCGGCGGAGCCGCGCTCATCCACCCCTTTCTAGAGCACGCGTTGCTAGACGAGCTTGTTCTTTCCGTTCATCCTATTCTGCTCGGCAGCGGGATTCCCTTATTTCACGAGGCTGCCATAACAACGCCGCTTCAATTCATCTCCAGCCAGTCTTACGATTCGGGACTGGTGCAGCTTCGCTACAACGTTGGCAAACGAGAGAGCTAAAGCCTGCACATCGTGCTCCAAGAGTGCAAGCGAGTCCTTGAACACTAGAACAACTGCGATCGCTCACGGTCTAACGATAATCTAGTTCCGTTTGAGTCTTTTCAAAGTTAGATGGATCGTAGAGATAGCGGACAATTTCTTCTTCAAGACGATGAATCAGATACGGCTCAAGGCTGTTGGAATGTCTGAGCGAAGCCAGGTAGCCATCCACGTAAAGGCGCAAGTCGTCAAAGCGATAACCTCGATTCCAGAGATCGACTAGAGCGTCACTCAGCTTCTGGTAATAGCGGATAGTAACAGTGTCTTGCAGCATACTTAGCGTTGAATATAGTTAGGTTAACAGTTAAGACACACGGACTACATAACTTAATAACCCCATTCATAGTGTACTGCCGTTTGGATAAGAATTCATCCAAGACAAGACTCAGACATCTTAGAGCTTGCTAAAAATAACGGCACACTTTTGGATCAGCTATCAGCTATCAGCCGTCAGCTATCAGCTTTTCACTGACGGCTGACGGCTGACGGCTACAGACCATGCTGTTATTTCTGTACAACTCCTTAGACGTGATGACCTCCATAACAGGCGATCCCTTCATCTAGACGACAGAGTGCTCCAGTAGCACTTCAGTCAATCTGAGAAAGCGCTGAGTTGTGGCTGAAACCGTTGTTGGCATAAATTCAGGAAATCTCTTGTTCTACTTCAGATGGACTTCAGTGCTGACTGCGATGCTTTGAGCAGTGAAGCGATCGCAGCTCATCAAGAGGGCGCTGCAACCACGACTTAATCTTTAGTAGGAGTAACACATGAAATTAGCTTCTTTGCTCACAGGTATCGCCATGATTGGCTTGGTCACGGTTGGAGATGTATCCCTTAAGGCAATCAATACGTCATCTGCTGGGGTTGCTACTGCCGCTGAGGCGAAGCAGTCGGGACCAACGACTCAAGAAAAAATTGATTTAATCACCAAAAATAAAGGTCAGATTGGCGGTGGTGATCAACTGCGTCGCTTTTTCTACGGTGAGTTAGACCCGATCGGCATTCAAGTGGGCGGCGGCGGTCATGTCGTCAACCTCTACAACAAAACCAACGATGTTACTTTCTCGTACTGCGCTCACTATGACGTGGTTGTTGCGGTGAAGAAAGGACGCGTCGCTCAATTTCCACCAGCCGAAGTGAAATAAATCACAAGCCTAAGGTGGCATCACACAAGCACTATAGAAACCTGATGCTGGCTTCTATCTTCTCTATTAAGAATTAGCTTCTCGGTGAAGATTTAATGTGCGATCGTGCTCGTAACCTGTTTTGTTGCCCGATTAACTCAGACGATCGTTTGTCCACCTCAATCACTCCAAGGATGTCAATCATCATGAAAGCAAAAATGTTGTGCCTCATGGCTGGTCTAGCAATGGCTGGTCTGGCTGCTTGCTCCAGCACCCCAAGCGCTACCCAGACAGCACCTAGCAGTGCCCCGGCTGCCAGCACCAGCCCTGAAGGTGCCATGAAGGGTGATGCCATGAAAGGCGATGCCATGAAAGGCGATGCGATGAAAGGCGATGCCATGAAAGGCGATGCCATGAAGGGTGATGCCATGAAGGGTGATGCCATGAAAAAGGATGCAGCGAAGGGTGACGCGATGAAAGGCGATGCCATGAAGAAAGACACGACTACAAAGCCATAGTCGATCGTTTGAATCAGGGTACAGGTTGAGTGTTCAAGCAATCTGTACCCTCCAAGTGGCTCAATGTTTGCGCCGATCGCCACTGGCATCGCAACTCACCACTTTCTTATACCCGTTTTGAGGTTGTAGCAATGGAACAATCACAGCGCAGGCGACAACTCTTGCGTTATCTGGGTTTAGGGGTTGCAGGAGCAGGAGCAGCAACGGCTTTGGGAGTGCTTTCAAGACGATCGAGTCTAGAGTCATCGATCGCCACGCTTGATCCGCTCCCTGCCAGTAACAACGCCGAAGCCGCCTCAAACGACAGTGCGCTTGCTGCCAGTAAGGGCTTACCAGAATTTCAAGGCATCAGTCAATGGTTAAATTCAGCGCCATTAACCGTTGGCGATCTCAAAGGTAGCGTCGTTTTAGTGCAGTTTTGGACGTTCGCCTGCATCAATTGTCAGCGCACATTACCATACGTCGTGCAATGGCATCAGCAGTATGCCGCTAAAGGATTGAAAGTCATTGGCATTCATACACCAGAGTTCGCCTTTGAGCGCGACTTGAATAACGTCAAACAGGCGTTGCAGAAACACAAAATTGCTTATCCTGTGCCGATCGACAACGAGTTCAAAACCTGGAAAGCTTACAGCAACGAGTATTGGCCTCACCTCTTTCTAGCCGATCGTCAAGGCTTCGTGCGTTATGACCACATCGGCGAAGGGGCATACGATACAACCGAGCAAACGATCCGCAAACTGTTAGGTTAGGGAAATCTAACCAATGCCAACTTCCACATTATCAACAGGGCTTGCGTTTCTAGGCGGGATGCTGACAGTGCTTTCGCCCTGTGTTTTACCTATTCTGCCATTGCTGGTCGGACGATCGCTCCAGTCGCACAAGTATGGTCCGATCGCGCTTGTGGTTGGACTGATCAGTGGATTTGCCGTGGCAGGTAGCTTATTGGGCATCACGGCTAGTTGGTTTACGGGACTCGCGAATGGGTTGCGGTATGGCGCGATCGTCATTCTATTGCTGTTGGGACTGCTGGCAGTGTTTCCAGACTGGGGCTACAAGCTGTTTAGCGATCTTCCGATCCACCATTGGACAAAAGAATCACCCCGTATTGGGCTGACGGGCGAATTCTGGCTAGGCACGCAACTGGGACTATTGTGGACTCCCTGCGCTGGTCCTGTGCTGGGCAGCATTTTAGTTCTAGCAGCCGTGAATCATAATGTAATCAGTGCCTTTGGGCTGTTAGTCACCTATGGCGTGGGTGCTGCTTTGCCACTGCTCGCGATCGCGTATGGTGGACGTGCCTTCAGCCGACGATTGCTTCGTTTACGTTCCCATAGCGCGACCTTGCAGCGAGTTGGTGGTGTGATGCTCGTTGTCACCGCGATCGCCATTTTGCTCGGTTGGGATGTCCAAATTCAGCTCTGGCTTGCACCATTCTTTCCCGCTCTCCCGCTTTAAGCGCACTGTCATTAGAACTGTAATCACCATAGGACAACGCGATCCATGTCAAGGTCTAGTTTCAATCCTGTTCTCCGCTCCCTACGTAAGCTGTCGATTCTTTCGTTGGTCGCGCTATCGCTTGTAGGCGTGGGCTTCTACCTCAAGCTTTCTCAGTCTGCTGCCAATACTTCATCGGCTGTAGTGAGTAAAGTTTTCCCTGATCCGGCTACTGACATCTCAACTGGGCAAGCTAAAGGAATGCAGACAGCAGTTTTTGCTGGAGGCTGTTATTGGGGCGTAGAAGCGGTTTTTGAGCATCTCAAAGGGGTCTCTGATGTCGTGTCTGGTTTTTCGGGCGGCAGTGCAGAGACTGCTCATTACGGATTAGTCAGCTTTGGGCAAACGGGTCATGCAGAAGCTGTGAAAGTCACTTACGATCCGGCGCAGATTTCCTATGGTCAACTGCTCAAAATCTATTTTGCAGTCGCGCACGATCCCACACAGTTAAATCGGCAAGGTCCCGACTCAGGGACACAGTATCGCTCAGCCATCTTTTTTGCTAACAATGCGCAGAAGCAGGTTGCACAAGCGTATATCGACCAGTTGAATGCAGCACACACGTTCAATCAGCCGATCGTGACTCAACTCACACCGTTGAACGATTTCTATCCGGCTGAAGCGGAACACCAGAATTTCATTGCGAACAACCCGAACTATCCTTACGTCGTCATCCACGACCTGCCAAAGCTCAAGCAGCTTAAAGGACAGTTCGCTACCCTTTACAAAAATTAAGTCCTCATTGGTTGCCCTATGACTGCCTCTGTTCCCGCTAAACGTAAGCCCAAAACGCCCAGTCAAGCGATCGCTGCCAAAGCGTTTCACTGGATCAATATCATCACACTCCTGCTGATGATCACCAGCGGACTGCGAATTTACAACGCCAATCCCGTGTTTGGCGGGCGGGCGGGCTGGCATTTTCCCAGCGTTCTCGTCATCGGCGGTGGTTTGGCAGAAGGGCGAGACTGGCATTTCGCCATCATGTGGCTCTACGCATTAAATTTGCTCGGCTACGGGCTGTATGTCTTCATCACTCGTCGCTGGCAGCATCGCTTCGCTAGTAGCAATGATCTGAAAGCCGTGCAGGTCAGCCAGAATGAAAAGCGTAAAACCTATGCGTGGCATCGGCTGGTGTATACCGCCATTATTCCGATTTTGCTGTTGGCGATCGCCAGCGGTCTTGCCATGTACAAACCCGTCCAATTGCACTGGCTAGCCGCGCTTTTTGGCAACTGGCAAACGCTTCGCACCATTCACTTCATCACCGTTCCCACTGTGCTTCTCTTCACCTTCGTACATTCGCTCCTTGTGCTTAGAGTCGGTACGGTGCGCTTAGTGAAATCAATGTTCGTGTAGTTAGCAGTCAGCCGTCAGCCGTCAGCGGTCAGCCGTCAGCGGTCAGCGGTCAGACAAAAAGGAAGCGAAAAGAACTCTCCCACTCCCCACTCCCTACTCCCCACTCCCCACTCCCTTCCCCATGCTGATTCTCCCCAAACGCACCCTTTCGCGTCGTCGTCTGCTGCAATGGTCTGGGCTGTCTGGCGCAGGGCTGCTGCTGAATGGTTGTGCATCGTCGTTGTTTGCAGAACAGGTTGGTCAATTCTCGGAGCCTTTGAATCAGCGGGTTGAAGCACTGATGCTGTCGCAGAAACCCGTGCCAGAGTTTGCCGCAAATGCCATTGATCCAGCCGAAAAGCTTTTGATCAACACGTTTGACTTCACGCCCAATATTGATCCGGCAGCGTTTCGACTGACGATCGACGGTGAAATCAGTAACCCCATGCAGTTGAGCCTGCCAGACCTACAAAAAATGCCGCTCACATCTATGAACATTCGCCATGTCTGTGTTGAAGGTTGGGCGGCGATCGTTCAATGGAATGGGGTGCGTTTACGAGATTTGGTCACGCTGGTACAACCCAAAGCCGATGTTCGCTACGTCTACTTCAAATCGGCAGATGGGTACTACGAGAGTTGGGATCTTGCCTCAGCCGTGCATCCTCAAACCCTGATGGCATATCAGCGTAATGGACAACCGTTATCAGCCGACAATGGCGCACCCTTGAGGCTGGCATCACCCATCAAGCTGGGCTATAAACAAAGCAAATGGGTCACTCAGATTACCTTTTTGAGCAACTTGATGCCCACAAAAGGCTACTGGGAGGACTTTGGCTATGAGTGGTTTGGTGGGTTGTAGCGTTAGCTAGATGGATGCAGCGATCGCACACGATGAAGTAGTGAGATCTAACGATCGCCCTCACATGCCTACTGAGGGGTGAGACACCATAGGGAAGACTTGGCAGAGCAAGCCACAATAACGATGATAGGGAAGTTGTCCCTTTGTGGTTTAGCTCTCAACAAAACAAAACATGGTGCCCCCTCTTCCATCAGGAACGGTGCTGCGCCAGCGGTACCTCATTCAGCAGGTTCTTGGTCAGGGCGGGTTCGGTCGCACATATCTGGCTTTAGATCAGGAGCGCTTCAACGAACCCTGCGTCCTTAAGGAATTTATTGTTCCGTATCACGACGGCACGCTGATTGAAAAAGCAAAAATTCTCTTTCACCGCGAAGCCAGCACACTGTATCAAATTCAACACCCTCAGATTCCGCGCTTTTGGGCTGCGTTTGAGGATGAGCAACGCTTCTTTTTAGTACAGGACTTTGTCGATGGACAAACCTATCGTCAGTTATTGAGCGATCGCAAGCAAAAAGGGCAAACCTTTTCGGAAGCCGAAGTCTTGCACTTTCTCAACCACCTGCTGCCTGTCCTTGCCTGCATTCACAGCCAGGGCATCATTCACCGCGATATTTCACCCGAAAATGTGATTCTGCAAACGCAGGCAGCGACGCAGCTAGAGCCAACACGTCCTGTACCTGACGCTGGCTTACCCGTACTGATTGACTTCGGTGCGGTGAAAGAAGCAACCAGCCACTGGCCCCTAATCTCCACGCCGACACGGGTTGGTAAGGTAGGCTATGCTCCACCTGAGCAACTCCAAACAGGCAAGGTGTATCCCAATAGCGATCTCTACGCGTTAGCGGCAACAGCGCTAGTGCTGCTGACGGGTCGAGAGCCACAAACACTGCTTGACAGCCGGACACTCACCTGGAATTGGGAGCCGCACGCCAGGATTGGCGATGAACTGGCAATGGTACTTCGGCGAATGCTGGCGGTGTATCCCGGCGATCGCTATCAGGCAGCGAACGAGGTTTTGCAAGATCTCCACTCGTTTGGAGCTGCGCCATTAGAGAGTACGCTGTTGCGATCGCCCTCATCTCATGGATCAGAAGCGTATGGATCGGAAGCGTATGGATCACAAACCAACAGTCAGCCCGCGATCGTGAATTTCTTGCAGCCACTGCCTGCTCGTTCAGCGCCATCAACTCAACCTGCTGTCGTCTATACGTCTTCGCCCAACGCGGTCAGAGATGCTCACAGCTCTGGTACACCTGATAGAAGCCATGATGGGCAGCCCTGGGCAAAGCGGGGAGGACGTGTACGGGCTGGCATCGCGGCGACGGTGCTGGCAGGTTTGGGCGTGGCATTGCCGATCGTCTGGCAAGTATGGATGACAGCACCCGACAGCACTGGCGAAGTTTGGGTGTCAGGTGCCAAATTACCGCAGTCGGAAGCCTCCCGTATCATTGATTCTCCAGGCATCAACGGCTCAAATTTAGCGATCAAACCGCCGTCTGAGTCCACAGAGACCGATAGCAATACGCCAACTAGAACCAGTAGACCACCTCAACGCATTCAATTTGCTCGTGGTCGTGTGGCGACAAAACTGCAAGGAACGTTGCAACCAACTGAGATGCAGCCTTATGTTTTGCAAGCAGCACAAGGGCAAATCATGACGGTAACGCTCCAGGGTGCTGATGCGGTCATGAATGTGCTGAGATCGAACCAGGAGGCGATCGACGCTGCATCTTACCAAACACGTAGTTGGACGGGACAACTGCCTGCCGACGATCGCTACACGATTCAGGTTTCTGGGGCGGGTGCTTATACATTAGAGGTTGCCATCACGCCGATCGCACCCTCAACGCAAGCACAAATTCAGCGGGTTGCGTTTGCACCGGGGACGACTGGCACCACAGTCACAGGGCAGCTTGAACCGAACCAAATTCAACGCTATCTGCTGCAAGCCAAGCGAGGACAAATGCTAGGCGTGAAAGTTCTACAGGGCGGCGTGAGTTTTAGTGCGATCGCTCCCAACGGTCAACGCGTTGGCAGTAGTGCGACGAGTACGAACTGGCAGGGACGCTTGCCACAAGAGGGTGACTACATTATTGAAGTGTCTACTAGCCAGACGGGAGGCTACGCGATCGCGCTTGAGGTTTTTTGATGTCATGAGGCACTTAAATTGAGAGCTTGTTGATTTAGATCAGCTTTTTGCTGACCGCTGACTGCTGACCGCTAACAGCTACACTCCTTAACGTTCGGGCTATTCTTCTCGCAGCATTTCGACTACTAACTGCGCCAATTTTGAGGCGGCACCGGGTTGACCGCGCACCTGACGGAGGTTGGTCTGCATTTGCTCCAGCTTATCCGGATGGTCAAGCAAGTCGAGAACGATCGCGGCAACAGTTGCTGGCTCTAAATTACCAGCCAGTTCGGGCACGATCTCAGCCTTTGCCCAAATGTTGGGCCATGCCAGCCGTCCTAGCCGTTTCAGCGCCAGATGCGTCATGAGTCTGGCAACGCGTCCTCCAACGATAGGTAGACTCGCCAGTAGCCCCGGTATGCCGTCCCAGGTAACAATGCGATCGATCTGCTGAAGCGGTAGAAGCACCAACATAGGTATCGTCAGCGCTCCTAATTCAGCCGTATTAGCACCAACTGTTGTTAAGCAAAGGCTGCATTGAGAGAGTAAGTCATAAGCAGGAGCCTGTGTCCATAGCTCGACCCGCAGCCCTGAGCGAGTTTTGAGAAACGGGCGATCGTCTGGTAAGTCCGGCAAAACCAACGTAGCTGCCGCCCAGCCCAGTTGATCGATCGCTCCATTCGACGCAGGGTCAGCAAACGTAGCGAGCGTTGCCAACTCCAGACCAGGTGCCACGGGAATCACAAAGCGTGCAGACGGATGAGCCGCATGGATGTGTTCTGCGATCGCCAAACACAACGGCACACCCAGCGAGAGCTTGGCGGGTTTAGAGCCGGGGAGGAGACCGATGAGGGGAGCAGCGGGGAAAAGAGGTAGGGGAGGCAGCGGGGCAGGGGAGAAAGAATGAAGAGCAGCGCTTGTTTCCGCTTCGTGGTGGAGTGAGAGATTCTCCCTGCTCCCTGGTTCTGTTACCCTTGCTCCCCCCTCCTCCCAAGCCCCCATTGCCCCTCTCTTCCAGCGTCCCGCTTCTGCCATCAGATCGCCAACGACGGTAAATTTGTGGGCGTACTTTTGAGGCGCACGGGTGAGAATATTGTCGTTCATGACACCGAAGCGATCGATCCAACGGTACCAACGGGCATCCCATTCGGCGTAGATCACGGTACGATAGCCCAACCGTTTGCCAATTAGCACTGGAAAAAATTGGTCGCCACCGAGAAAGAGAACCACGCCATGCGATCGCCAATCCCACTGTGCCGCCGTTTTACCCCACAGAAGGAAGGGAAAGAAGTGCTCTGCCCCCTGGACGCGATCGACTTCTGGGTAGCCACGGGCGATCGCGGCTTCTCGTCCACTCGCATTTGTGCAGGGTGAAAGCACAACCGAAAGCCTTACCTGACCGCGATCGTCGCCCAGTTGCTGGCGCAGCGCTCTTACCACAGGCTTGACCCAGGTTGCCAGTTCACCTGGACCGTTGGACAAAATCAGAATATCAACAGGGTGATGCACGTCTCTAGCCTCTCTCCGCTCTAGCCTCTCTCCGCCTTAAACACAATAGCGCCTTCGTCTGTTGGCTTGACCGATGACGGAAACCGAAACCTTATACGAGACAGACGAGAGCAAAAGACCTGAATCAAAATTGGGCGATCGCTCCTCTGTCAAAGATGAGACGATATAGTGAGTTAATCCCCGTATAGTGGGAGCGTATCCGGTTCAAACTCGATTAGGGCTTAAGCAAAGCCACTAATCATGACAAAGTAACGCGCGATCAGCGCTCAAGACCTCTAGTTGTTAAGGTCTGCCCCGCATCAACGAGTAGAGTTAACCTCGATGAGCAACTCCACTTCCATTTTGGAAGACCTGCTGCAAGCCCTGCCAAATCTTAGAACCCAGCTTTACTTTAAGTCTTCTCTGACTGCACTTTCTCACGCGATGGAAGATCAGGTGCTTGCCGGGGTTGGTAGCTCATTGGTGATTGCAAGTTTTCAACGTGAGCGCTTCTACCGACAGGAGGCACACCGCTACTTACGCATTTCAGAACAGGCAGAGCAGGTGTACGTGCTGGCAGCGCCAGAGACTGATTTTGCCAATCGGTCTGATCAGTATGAAACGATCGCGTTTGCTCCCACAGATGCGCTAGCGCAGGAATGGCACCTGGTGGTGGTGGGTGCCCGCTATGCCGCTTGCCTGCTTTGCCGAGAGAAGCAGGTGCCCGTCTCTACAACCGATTCAACCATGCAGCTTGCTACTGATCAGGCTCGACGGTTTGAGGGCATCTGGACATTTGATCGACAGACTGTGTGCATGGCAGCAGAACTGCTGTTAGACCGAATCGTGGCGTATCGTCCAGAGTTAGCCACGAAAATTGCCCAGGCAAAAAACCAACTTCAGATCGATCGCGGCATTCGTGCGAACGATGCTGATCCTGAGCCGTTCGCAGAGCGTCTGGTTACTTATCTCCAGGCTGGACAGTACAAACTTCTCAAAGCGTATCGCTCGATCGCGGCAAAAGAACGCAAAGAGCGGCTGGTTAACTCGATTACCGCCGCTATTCGGCGATCGCTGAACCCCGAAGAAATCTTCGCAGTGGCAGTCCAGGAGCTAGGGCAGGCGCTACGTGGCTGTCGGTGTTTAATCTATCGCTGCAAAGCCACTGATGAGGCTGCCACGATCCAGCACGAGTCTCTTGGAGCCGCTGTCGATTCACTCATCGGGCAGAAATGGCTACTGCGAGAGAATCCCTTGTTCCAAGCCGTCGTTGAGCAGCAGGAAAGCGTCTATCTTGCCGATGCTCAGGCAAATCCCTGGGTGCTAGAAGATGGGCGAACCGTTTTACCGCCACGATCGTCAGCAACCGACGATCAGCCCGAATCGTTGGTGCAGCGCTGGACGATCGCCTCCTGGTTGATGGTGCCCGTGATGCATCAAAATCGGCTTCTGGGTATGGTTGAGCTGCATACCTGTGGTGGCACCCTACATGAGTGGACAGAAGCAGAGCTTGGGCTAGTAGACGCGATCGCGGCTCAAATTGGGGTTGCTCTCATCCAAGCCGAAGCCTATGCCAACCTCGAAGATCTGAACCAACAGCTTGCAGCGCTCGACCTCACCCGCAGTAACCTGATTGCCATCACCGGACACGAACTACGCACGCCCCTCTCAACCATTCAGGTCTGTCTAGAGAGCCTTTCCAGTGAACCCGACATGCCCCACGAACTGCGCCAGATTATGCTCCAATCTGCCCTTTCCGACACCGAACGGATGCGTAAGCTCGTCCAGGATTTTCTCACTCTGTCACAGCTCGAAAGCGGTCGTGTGCAGTGGCATTTAGAGTCCCTGCCGCTACAAGAATGTGTTGACCTTGCGCTCAGTAGCATCCGCACCCGTCAACGTCACAGTGACCTGCCCGAAATTACTGCTCAGGTACCACCTGAATTACCGCTTGTACAAACTGACGGCGAATGGCTGGTCGAAGTGCTCTCAAAACTGCTGGACAATGCCTGCAAATTCACCGCTCCACAAGGACGCGTTGTCATTCAGGCACACCAAAACGGCGGCAAAATGCTCGAAGTCACGGTCGCCGATACGGGACGAGGCATTGAACCGAATCGCCTGGAAACCGTGTTCGATCGCTTTTACCAGGAAGAAGGAGCCTTACGCCGCACCGCAGGCGGTACCGGGCTGGGTCTTGCTATCTGCCGCCAAATCGTCACCGGGCTTGGCGGACGCATTTGGGCAGAATCGGACGGTAAAGACCAGGGCAGCAAATTTCACTTCACCGTGCCGATCGTTCACAATGGGGCAGCCGAAAAAGCGCCCAAAGCCAGGACGGAAAGAGGCAAAATTGTACGTACTAGAAGCCGATGAATGCGATTCATCACGTGGCGATTGCTAACAACTGTTACAGTTCCCATCACACGTGGTCGATGGTGGCAGACTCAGTGATACGATTTCCTCAAATATCGAGAGAGAAATCCAATGGCAGAAACTCTTTCTGGACAAGCACCTTTATTCGGCGGTAGTACAGGCGGACTGCTGACCAAAGCTCTTGTTGAAGAAAAATACGCGATTACCTGGACAAGCCCTAAAGAGCAAGTCTTTGAAATGCCAACAGGCGGCGCAGCCGTAATGCGGCAAGGCGAGAACTTGCTGTACTTCGCGCGCAAGGAGCAATGCCTTGCTCTTGGCGGTCAGCAACTGCGTGCAAAATTTAAGATTACAGATTACAAAGTTTACCGAGTCTATCCCAGCGGTGATGTTGAATATCTTCATCCTAAAGATGGTGTTTTTCCTGAAAAGGTCAATCCCGGTCGTCCGCAGGTCAACAGCGTTGCACGTAACATTGGCAGCAATCCCGAACCTGCCAAGTTGAAGTTCAGCGGTACACCGACCTACGAAGCTTAGTTCGTTAAAATCTAGTGTTCTGGTTTAGTAACTCAACGATCGCCTCAAAGGTTAACCTCTGAGGCGATTTTTTGTTACTGTCGGTAAGTCTTACCTCTTGATACAGCGCTAAAGATGTTTAAAAGCGACGCGCCACGTTTGTAAAACCAGAAACCATGGTTTGTAGCTGTCAGCCGTCAGCCGTCAGCCGTCAGCCGTCAGCGAAAAGCTGATCGCTGATCCAAAAGTGTGCAGTTATCTTTTAGCAAGCTCTTAAGCGGTACCATTAGTAGTGCAAAAGAGTAGTGCAAAAGAACTCGACGTTGCTATGCCCAAAGCGTGTGTCATTGGTCTGGGAAAATCGGGAATAGCGGCAGCTCGATTACTCAAGCGCGAGGGGTGGGATGTGACGGTAAGCGATGCTGGCAGTTCAGATAGTTTGCGTCAGCAGCAGCAGCAGCTTGCAGCCGAAAAGATACCCGTCAACCTGAAGGAAGCCTTTGATCCTGAACGGGTTGAGTTATGGCAAGCAGAGTCTTTACAGCGGTTCGTCGTCAGTCCCGGTGTGCCCTGGGATCTTCCGGGCTTAGTTCACGCCAGAACACTGGGTATTGAAACCATTGGTGAGACCGAATTAGCGTGGCAGCATCTCAAGGAGTGCCCCTGGGTTGGCATCACAGGCACAAATGGCAAAACGACGACAACGGCGCTCATTGCCGCCATTTTTCAAGCAGCAGGATTATACGCACCCGCCTTTGGCAACATCGGCCATGCCGCGTGTGAGGTCGCTCTAGACCCCAAGAAGCCCGACTGGGCGATCGCTGAACTCAGCAGCTATCAAATTGAATCGTCACCGTCGATCGCGCCTCAAATCGGCATCTGGACAACCTTCACACCCGATCATCTGAGTCGCCATAAAACGCTAGAACGGTACCGCGAGATCAAGTCGCATTTACTCAGCCAGTCTCGTCAGCAGGTCTTTAACGGTAACGACCCCTTCTTACAGAACCTGGGTAGACGCGGACTTGCCCCTGTGCGGGCAGAATCCTGTTGGACGAGTGTATTCGGTAAGGCAGCTTTGAACGGTGATCCAGCTCAAGGCATCTATATTGAGGATGCGTGGGTACGCACGTCTACTGAACTGATCATGCCTGCTAACCTGTTACGAATGCCGGGGAGCCACAATCAGCAAAATCTTTTGTTAGCAGTTGCAGCGGCAAGGCTGGCAGGCATTGATAAGACCACGATCGCTCACGCGATCGCTACCTTCCCTGGTGTCCCGCATCGCCTGGAGCACATTCGCACCTGGCAAGGCATCGACTTTATCAACGACAGCAAAGCCACCAACTACGACGCGGCTGAAGTAGGCTTGTCGGCTGTCAATCACCCCACCATTCTCATCGCGGGTGGCGAGGCAAAACTGGGCGACGACAACGCCTGGATTACTGCCATCCAGTCAAAAGCCGCCGCCGTACTCTTGATTGGCAACGCTGCTTTCACCTTTGCTCAACGCTTGCAGCAAGCAGGCTATGCTAATGCCGAAATCGTCGAAACAATGGAGCAGGCAGTCACACGATCGGCAGAACTTGCCAAACAGTATCAAGTGCCCACTGTGCTCCTTTCACCTGCCTGTGCAAGCTTTGACCAGTACCAAAACTTTGAGCAGCGTGGGGATCACTTCCGTGAGCTGTGTCAGGAATTGCCGGGGTGAGGCGGCGGAAGGCAGAAGGCAGAAGACAGAAGAAAATCAACTCAGAACTCTTCCTCCCTCTATCTCCTGCCTCCCTTGCCTCCCTTGCTTCCCCCACTCCCTACTCCCCACCCCCGTTCGGCTGAGCTCACGTCGAAGCCACTCCCTACTCCCCACTCCCCACTCTCGCCTCTGGCAGAATCAGCATGGCATCACCGAAGGAGTAGAAACGGTACTGTTCTGCGATCGCCACCTGATACAAAGCCAGTAAACGCTGTCGTCCAATTAAGGCGCTGACCAACATCAGTAGACTGGACTTTGGTAGGTGAAAATTGGTCATCAAGCCATCAACGATACGCCACTGGTAGCCTGGATAGATAAACAGATTGGTCTTGTCGCAGAACGGCTGCATAGTACCGCTTTGCATGGCTGACTCCAGCGATCGCACAACGGTTGTGCCAACTGCAATAATCCGTCCGCCTCTCGCCTTCGTTTGCTGAATCTTGGCGACGGTCGCTGCGGGTACTTCCACCCATTCAGCGTGCATCGTATGGTCAGTAATCGTTTCTGCCTCCACTGGGCGAAAGGTGCCAATCCCAACGTGAAGGGTAACAAATGCCTGCTCAATGCCTTGCGATCGCAAATGCTGCAACAGTTCAGGGGTAAAATGCAGACCCGCAGTTGGAGCAGCTACCGCTCCGGGTCGATCAGCATAAACGGTTTGATATTGCTCAGGTTGCGCCTCTGTTTGAGTGATATAAGGCGGCAACGGCATTTGTCCTAGCTGATTGATCCACTCGTCTAACGAGATTCCCGCTGGTACATTGAACTGTAAAACACGCCCACCTGTAGCGGCATCGATCGCCACCACTGTCGCGCTTAAGCTTTCAGACTCTTGCTTGCCTCTCTCTCCAAACACTATCGTAGCGCCCGGTTTCAGCCGTTTGCCTGGTTTGACCAATGCCAGCCAGCAATTTGATGCACCATCGGCACGAGTAGAATCAGCCTGTGGCTCCAGCAGCAGCACCTCCACAGGCGTTCCGCTGGTTTTGTGACCATATAAGCGCGCCGGAATGACGCGAGTATTGTTCAACACCAGCAAATCACCCGATCGCAACAAGTGAGGCAAATCCCGCACGATCGCATGACGATGCTCCACCTGATCTTTTACGACTAGTAACCGTGCACCATCACGAGGAACACAGGGCGTTTGGGCAATCAGCGCGTCGGGCAGAGTGTAGTCATAGGCAGCAAGCAGGCGATCGAAAAGCATAGCTAAGGTTGTTGGTTGTTGGTTGCTAGTTGTTGGTTGCTAGAAGCAGAGGGAGTAGACCTTCTCATAGGGACGTTACACATAATGTCCCTACCACAGATTCAAAACCTCATCCCTCACTCCTCACTCCTTACCCGAATTGGGTGGAAACCCTCTCCAGTTCGGGGGGTTTCACCCTGGCATTTGATATACGTTTAGTGGAATATATAGGATGTAAGCGTTTGACTGGTCTGGAAAAACTGTGATGGACTACCTGTATCATCTTTCAAATGCAACCCTCACCTTAAGGGTTGTTGAGTATTTACATTACTCCAGTCTGTTTCCAGTACGCTTCATGACTGTGATTCACCAAATTGACGGCTGGATTATTAAAGTAAAAATGAGCCGCTGCTTGGAACCTTACGAGCATGGCAATTTCCGCGCCTTTATGAATGAGTTGGGCATTCCCTGCGAACCGGGCATTCGAGTACAAATGGCACTTTGGGGCTTGGAAACGGGGCAGTCGCCCGTTGATGTGATGCATCGCTACCAGGTGGCGGTGGTTTCGCACGGTACGCCCGATCGCGAGGAAATTGAAGAGTTTCGGCAGCAGTTTGTCCAAGGCTTAGGCTATTGCCCAGAGACGCTGGCGTAGGGAACGGCATTGAAATTCAATCCAGCATAAAGGCGGCTGGAATGTAGTCTTGAAGGGTCAGATAGTAGCCTGCCATTGCAGCCCTTGCTTGGATTGAGTCAGGCATTGTTGTGTTGCTCTGAGAGTTGCTTTGGGTCAACGTTGCGCCTCTGGTACTCATTTGCCGACAGCACACGAGCGCCACATCAAACTGGCAGGGTAGCTCTGCCCAGTCAGGATGATCGATCAAGAACAGTTGAGCAGTTTTCCACAATTTGGAGCGCTTTCGGGCTGTAATGGCTAACGCACCATCGCAGTCCCAGTTGCCTCGACTACGGGTTTTGACTTCAACAAAGGCTAGAGCGATCGGCTGAGTCGGATGCTGCGGTGAGGGCTGACCAGCCACTAAATCCAGTTCACCCCAGCGGCAATGCCAACGCTGCTGCAGCACTAGCCAGCCACGATCGCACAACCACTGCGCCACCAACGCCTCTCCTAACGCACCGATATCAGACGTGCCAGCGTCGAGGGCTTGAGCGTGGGTTGCTGGAATGGCACTTTCAGAACGGCGTTTGGGCTTTGACGGCATAAGGCTAACTGAGCTGACCTTTCCTCAGAATTGACCATCTCAAGGTTAAAAGCGCCAAGTCAAAAATCTCTTCACTGTTTCAGTTTGCTGCTGTAGAGCCAGAAGCGCAACGGATTCGGGTAGGATCGGAGGCGTAGCGATCGTGTTCATGCACCTACAGAACCGAGCGATGTCACGGTCATGTTTGTGGATTAGAGGCGATCATCAATGGGTTGGGTATCGGCATCGACAATGAGCAGCAGACAAGTAGATCCGGTAGTGAAATTGCGTTCAACGCATTGGCTTGCAGAATTTCTAGCAGTAATACAACTCTGGCGATGGCAGCAAAAACGGGCGATCGCAAGCCTCGTCATAAGAAGTATTTTGATCATCGGCATGGGGGTGTTAAGTCCGCTGCCTGTTCTTGCAGACGATTACAACCGAGATTTTCTCGTTGGAGCTGATTTTTCTGGCAAAGTCTTGACAGACTCCAGCTTCACCAAAGCAAACCTGCGGGGCAGCAATTTTAGCCATAGCGATCTGCACGGCGTGAGCTTTTTTGGTGCCAACCTGGAAGGTGCAAATTTTGAGGGTGCTGACCTACGGAACGCGACGCTGGATGCCGTACGGTTTACAGACGCAAATCTGACTAACGCCAATCTAGAAGGCGCATTTGCGTTTAACGCCAAGTTTGGTGGCGCGATCGTCGATGGTGCCGATTTCACCGATGTCGATGTGCGGCAAGATGCCCAAACCCTTTTGTGCAAGCTGGCAAAAGGAAAAAATCCCACAACCGGACGCGAAACACGAGACACGCTGAACTGCAAGACTTAGGATTCGTTAATGAGTCATTTTCTAAAAATTTGAGATCTATGTCTCGACCTACCATGCTCAAGGCAGCCCGTCGTCACAGGTTATTCTCAATAGCGATGCAATCATTTAAGGAGTTAAGGATGTTATGACGAATTGATCGTTCTAGTGAGTATTCGCGTTCTCTATGACGAAATCTTGAGAGTTGATCGGTGAATAAAGGGGTGCGTGTCACCTCCTGGAGAGAAAATTCATAAAGCATATTATGAGCGACTCAGGCACAATCGATTTCGTTAGCAACAAGCTTGGTAAGCTCTTCAAAGTCTGGCGTGAGCGCAACACGTTGGGTTTGCTGAAATTTCTTTATCGTCGCAGCTTAGAGAAAGTTCGAGGGCAAATGACGTATCACAAATGGGTCATGCGCGATCGTCTCACTCAAGCAGATATCCTTGCCGCTCAGCGTACGATCGCGCAATGGACTGTGCGCCCAAAATTTTCGGTCATCATGCCCGTCTACAACGTCGATGCAAGCTGGCTCGAAAAAGCGATCCAGTCTGTGCAGAACCAAATCTATCCCCATTGGGAACTCTGCATTGTCGATGATGCCTCGCCCAAGCCACATATCAAGCGCATCCTCACCCACTACAGCCAGCTTGACGATCGCATCAAAGTCGTCTTTCGCTCTGAAAATGGTCAAATTGTCGCTGCCAGCAACGATGCTTTAGCACTGGCAACAGGCGATTACATTGCCTTGCTTGACCACGACGACGAACTTGCGATCAATGCGCTCTTTGAGAACGCCAAGCTGATTAATAAGCATTCTGATGCAGACTTCATCTATAGCGATGAAGACAAGATGGATACGAAAGGCAAGCGGCTCGATCCATTCTTCAAGCCTGATTGGTCGCCCGATTACTTCCACGCCTGTATGTACACCTGTCATTTGGGTGTCTATCGTACCAGCCTGATTCGCGCGATCGGGGGCTTTCGTGCAGGCTATGATGGCGCGCAGGACTACGATCTGGTGCTGCGTGTCGTCGAAAAAACCCGATCCATCTATCACATTCCCAAAATTCTTTATCACTGGCGGGTGATTCCTGCATCCGTGACGGCTGGTGGAGAACAGGCAAAGCCCTGGGCGTATGTTGCAGCGCGGAGAGCATTAGAAGATATGCTGGCGCGCAGCGCTTACCCCGGTTTAGTTGAAGCAGTACCCGATCGACCGGGCTTTTGGCGCGTTCGCCGTCAGCTTATGGGTGAACCATTGATTAGCATCATCATTCCCAGTGCCGGAAAGGCAATGCTGACAGCAGAGCGATCGATGGTCGCGCTAGAAAATTGCCTTCGTAGCATTCAGGAACGCAGTACTTACCATAATTTCGAGCTGATTTTAGTTGATGGGTATGACATTTCAGACGACATCCTGACAAGAGTAACGACAGCGTTTGCAGGTGATGCAACGCCTAATCTGCAATTAGTGCACTGCAAAGAACCATTTAACTTCTCCCACCGGATTAATCAGGGTGCTGCCAATGCCAACGGTCAATTTCTGCTGCTGCTCAACGACGATACAGAAGTGATCACACCTGATTGGCTGGAGTCGATGCTGGAATTTGCCCAGCAGGACGACATTGGCGCGGTAGGTGCAAAACTACTCTTTCCCGACGGCAAGCTTCAGCATGGAGGTGTCATGGTGCTAGGAGGGAATCCTGGTCATGCGTATCACGGTTTCGATGACGATCATCCAGGCTACTTTTGCTCCAATCTAGTGAATCGTAATTATCTGGCGGTAACGGCTGCGTGCTTGATGATTCGTCGGGAACTGTTCCAGCAAGTGGGCGGCATGGACGAAATCTTTCCGCTCAACTATAACGACGTAGATTTTTGTTTGAAGGTGCATCAGGCAGGCTATCGCAATGTGGTAACACCGTATGCACGCCTAATTCACTACGAATCAATGAGCCGCAAAGCAGGACTGCAACCTCATGAGTGGGAAACTTTAAACCAAAAGTGGAAGGGCTATTTCAATCAGCTCAACGGCGATCCGTACTACAACCCCAACCTGTCGCATCGAGCAGTCACGTTTGAACTGTGGTGATCGACAACTGTGGTGATTAACGCTTTGCTGGATGAACGATCGCGCGATCGCCCATAATGAATCTGTTGCCTCTTAACGTGCAAGTGCCATGCAGACCAGCGATAGACTGACAAACCTAGCTCAATTGACTGTCCCAACCCGTACCGCGACGGTCAGCCGCACAACAGGCGAGACGGATGTGCAGGTGACGCTGAACCTGGATGGTACCGGGCAGTGCGCTGCAAAAACCGGGATTCCCTTTCTCGATCACATGCTGCACCAGATTTCCTCCCACGGACTGATCGATCTGCACGTGCAGGCAACGGGCGATCTGGAAATTGACGACCATCACACCAACGAGGACGTAGGCATTACGCTGGGGATGGCGCTGGCAAAGGCACTGGGCGATCGCAAAGGCATCATTCGCTTCGGTCATTTCGTTGCACCTTTGGATGAAGCACTCATTCAGGTCGCACTCGATTTTTCGGGTCGCCCTCATCTCAGCTATGGGCTAGAGATTCCGACTCAGCGCGTTGGCACCTACGACACGCAACTGGTACGGGAATTCTTTGTAGCGATCGTCAATCATTCCCAGATGACGCTCCACATTCGCCAACTCGACGGTATCAACTCACACCATATTATTGAAGCGACGTTCAAAGCATTGGCGCGATCGCTTCGTATGGCAGCCGAAATCGACCCCAGACGCGCACACACGATTCCCAGTTCCAAAGGGGTGTTGTGAGGAAGGGGAGAGGAGTGGGGAGTGGGGAGTGGGGAGTAGGGAGTGGGGAGTAGGGAGTGGGGAGTAGGGAGTGGGGTGTAAGGAGCTTTGAGTTTTGAGTTTCTTCCTTCTGCTCTCTGCCTTCTGCCTCCTGCCTTCTGCCTTCATCCCGCTAGACAGATTGTAACGAAGCGCTTAATATCCAATAGTGATGGCTTACTCAATAGCGCGTTATGACTCTTAGTGTTGGTGATCCTGCTCCCGCGTTCAGCTTGCCGGACAGCAATGGTAATATCGTTAACCTGGCTGATTTGCAAGGTCAGCGTGTAGTGCTGTATTTCTATCCCCGCGACAATACTCCCGGTTGCACCAAAGAAGCGTGCGGTTTTCGAGACTCCTATACTGAATTTCAAGGTAAAGATGTTGTGGTGCTTGGTGTCAGCACTGATGATGCTCAGTCTCACACAAAGTTTACGACTAAGTTTGAGTTGCCGTTTCCGTTGCTGACAGATGAGGACGGACAGGTTGCCACTGCTTATGAGAGCTATGGGCTTAAGAAGTTTATGGGCAAAGAATACATCGGTATCAGTCGCAATACGTTTGTGATTGCTCCAGATGGTACGATCGAAGCAATCTACAAAAAAGTCAAGCCTGAATCCCATGCGAAGGAGATTTTGGCGACGCTTGCTTAAACGGGTAGTTTTTCAGCCCGCAATCTTAACCTATGCGTCGGTTATGGCATTTTGGACAAGCTGTATTGGGCGTTCTGTTCCGGCATCCGGTGACGGGCACAAGCATTATTCCGCTTCTGCCAGACGGGCGCATCGTGCTAGTGCAGCGCCGCGATAATGGTCGGTGGGGCTTACCTGGCGGTATGGTTGATTGGGGCGAAGACCTCATCACCACAGTTTACCGAGAGCTGACGGAAGAAACGGGGCTAGAGGTCGCCAAAATTTGCCGTCTAGTCGGTGTTTATTCGTCGCCAGAACGTGACCCTCGCATTCACTCGATCTGCGTGGTGGTTGAAGTGGAGGCACAGGGCACGATACAAATCCGCGATCCGATGGAAGTGCTCAATGTGCAGGCGTTCTCACGAGGAGAGTTACCGTTGGGTCGGCTGTCTCACGATCACGATCGCCAGCTTCAGGATTATCTGAACGGACAAACGACGTTAGCGTAGAGAGCTATCAGCTATCAGCTATCAGCTATCAGCCGTCAGCTATCAGCCGTCAGCTATCAGCTATCAGCTTTCCGCTGACCGCTGACCGCTACAAAGCAATACAGGACTTCTAAAAGTGGCGATCGACGTTTAGTATTAACTCAAACGACTCGCGTAACACTACTTCATTGTTCAGGATGGCTCTACCGCTCAGAAATGCTCGTATCAGGCTCCCTCAAGGTCAGATTTTTTGGCGTGAAGTGGGGCAGGGACGCACGATCGTCTTTTTGCATGGTTCCTGGGACGACAGTGGTCAATGGGTACCCATCATTGAACGGTTAAGTACGGAGTATCACTGCCTTGCACCCGACTTGCTGGGGTTTGGTGAATCAGAACAACCCAACGTCCACTATGCGATCGACCTGGAAGTCGAGTGTTTGGCAGAGCATTTAGAAGCGCTGAAACTACGACGGGTCTGTCTAGTGGGGCATTCGTTAGGCGGTTGGATTGCGGCTAGCTACGCGCTGAAGTATCTCGATCAGGTCGAAGGCGTTGTCTTGCTGGCACCAGAAGGCGTACAGGCTGAAGGGTTAGGAGGACGCTGGTGGCAAGCACGGTTATTAAAACTAGCCGTGACGGGATGGGTATTGCGATCGCGCCACGCACTCCGCAAAGTCCTCAAACTCCGCAATCCCGACCGACTGTTACAGCGACGACGACAACTCCTTGCTTTCCCTGTTGCCTGCAAGCTGCTGTTCCAACGCCGACGGGCAGAACTGCGATCGGAACAGCTCCAGGAACAGTTGAAATGGCTCAAAGTGCCCGTGCTAGTGCTACAGGGTGAACAAGACACCCCCACGGCTAAACGTTTGAATCAAACCTACGCGCAACTCGCCCCAGACGCAAAACTCCAACAGTTACCCAGTACCAGCAGTAATCTCCTCGAAACCCAACCTGATGCCGTTGCTCAAGCGATTCGAGGATTTGTAGGAAGAAAGGCTAAAGGATGAAGGCAGGAGGCAGAAGGCAGGAGGCAGAAGGCGGAAACTCCCCACTCCCCACTCCCCACTCCCCACTCCCTACTCCCCACTCCTCACCTTCCTCATCCCCCAAAAAATCAAATGCGGCTCAACGGTAACTCGACGTGCCAAGGCGGGCGCATGGGCTGTGAGGTAACTGTAGAGACGATCGCTGTCTCCACCTCGTAGCATGACCTTACTAGCGGGAAACTGCTGCCACCAATCGTCTATAAAGGCTTGTAGACCTGCTAGTAGGGTGTAAAGAATGCCACTGGCGATCGCGTCGGCTGTGTTCGTTGCCCAGCGTGGCGGCAGAAGATGCTGCACTGCAAGACTTGCCGCACCGACATCAGGAAGGGCAGCCGTTGCCTGGTTGAGCGTGTGGAACTGTAGCCCCAATCCCGGCAAAATAGCACCACCCACCAGACGATCGCCTGCTGCACCAGTGAACGTCAGCGCGGTGCCTGCATCAATCACGAGAACGGGACTACCAACAGTGGCGATCGCGCCCCAGACTGCCAGCGCCCGATCGATCCCCAGTGTGGGATACAGCCCCTGCAACGGCACCTGTTCCAACGTAATGACGTGCGCTGAGGGATACTCCTGCCACAGTTGGCTTTGCTGGGGTACAACCGACGCAATGTAGAGGCTGGGTTTTTGAATAAACCGAGTGGCAAGAAGCTGTTGCACATCAGTTTCAGACAGATGAGGGGTGTCCCAGGTTCGCTGCATATCTCTGCCCATAAACTGTGCCCAATGCAGGCGCGAATTGCCGATCGACAAGGCAAACCATTGCTCGGAGGATGTGGGTTGAGCGTCACCAGAGGGGAGCATGGGGGTGTGGGGTGTGGGGTGTGGGGTGTGGGGTGTGGGGTGTAGGGTGTAGGGTGTGGGGCGTGGGCGAAATTTGAAAGGAACGATCGCCCTCTGAACTCTAACAATGCTATTTAAAGTAGGAACGATCGCGTTTAAAACAGGAACGATCGCGCTTGAAATAGGAACGATCGCCCTCTGAACTGCAACGATGCCATTTGAAGTAGAAACGATCGTGTTCTGAACTGCAATGATGCCATTTGAAGTAGGAACGATCGCGCTTGAAGTAGGAACGATCGTGTTCTGAACTGCAATGATGCCATTTGGAATAGGAACGATCGCACTTGAAGTAGGAACGATCGTGTTCTGAACTGCAATGATGCCATTTGGAATAGGAACGATCGCACTTGAAGTAGGAACGATCGTGTTCTGAACTGCAATGATGCCATTTGGAATAGGAACGATCGCACTTGAAGTAGGAACGATCGTGTTCTGAACTGCAATGATGCCATTTGGAATAGGAACGATCGCACTTGAAGTAGGAACGATCGTGTTCTGAACTGCAATGATGCCATTTGGAATAGGAACGATCGCGCTTGAAGTAGGAACAATGCCACTTGAAGTAGGAACGATCGCGTCTTAAGCAAAAACGATCGCGTTAAAGCCTGGAGTGCTTCTGCTCAGAATTCGGAATGTCGAGCCAAAAGGTTCATTGTTTATCCTCTGAACTCCAGCTTTTCTATGGCTATAGTAAGAGCAGCCTTACATCTTGCCTGCCGGAACTCCTTGAATGCGAACCAAATCGATCGTTCAAGTTTTGATTGCTGCGATAATCGCCAGTTTGCTTGGTTACTTGATTAATCAGCTACCACCTACTCCAAACTTTCCCTATAGAGATCAAGTCATCATTGGGGCAGTGGTTGTGATCACGCTGATTGCAGCAGCGATCGTACTCTGGCAGAACAGGCAGTCAGAGGAAGAGACAGTGCTACCTGAACCGCCTCAACAGGATGCCCGATCGCGCAGTCAAACGCTCTTACTGCAAGCGGTCAAGCAAGAAGTGATCTCACGGTTGGATCAATCATTGCATAATGCCGTGTTCATCAACCTGGGCAAGCAAGCTCAACCGCAGCAGGTGAGGCGACCGTTGGATGCAGAGGTCAAAATTGGACCCAAGTCGCCCCAATTATTGCCAACTGAGACAAGCATTTTGGAGGTGTTCACGCTTAAAGGCATTGACGGCAGACTGTTGATTCTGGGTGAGCCAGGAGCAGGCAAAACGATGACGATGCTGGATTTGGCAAAGGGGTTGTGCGATCGAGCCGAACAAAACCCAACCGCATTCATCCCCGTCCTGTTAAACCTGTCGTCGTGGAAAGACCCAAAGCAGACGATGACCGCCTGGTTGGTGGAAGAACTGAAGTCAAAATACGGGGTGCGAAAGGACATTGGCACACAATGGCTGGCAGACAAGCACCTTTTGCCCCTGCTGGATGGACTGGATGAAGTAAAGCCAGAGCATCAGGAAGGTTGTGTGCAGGCAATTAACCGCTGGCTGGAGAGCGACGATCGACCACCCTCATTAGCCGTCTGCTGTCGGCGCGAAGAATACGAAAAAGTGGTGCGGGGACAGTGGCAATCGGAAGCAGCGGAGCCACACAACGAAACCCGAATGCACCTGAATGGAGCTATCTTGTTGCAGACCCTTACCGACACGCAAATTCAGGCATACTTAACCGCAACAAACCAACCAGAACTCTGGCAAATGCTACGGCAAGATGAGGCAATGTGGGAATTGATTAGAACGCCGCTATGGTTAAGCATTCTGGCTCTATCTTACCCGAAACTTCTCTGCAACCAGTGGCAGCAGGCAAACTTGATGGAGCAACGATTAGATTTACTGCTGGATGCCTATGTGGAGCAAATGTTGCATTGGGAACTCAAGAGTCATATATATGAGAAGGGCAAACCGCCAACGGCAAGACAAATCCGCTACTGGATCAGTTTTCTGGCAAAACAGTTGCAGCAAGAGTCACAAACTGAGTTTTTAATTGAAAGAATACAACCCTCTTGGCTTTATAACAATGCAAAGTTAAAATTCTACGAAATTGCTTTCAAACTTACCAGCGTATGTGTTTTCAGCTTAAGTGGAATACTTCTCAGACTAAGTAAAGAGTCAAGCGGTAGACTGTTTATATTACTAATATTTTCAATGAGCTTTGGAATTACGTTCGGTCAGGTTGGAGTATTACCTTTATCCATTGAACCAGTTAAAGATACAAAATTTTCACTGAAAATCATCTTTGTATTAGGAATCGTTTCATTGCTATTTGGAATAGTCTTTACATTGGTTGGCTGGCTTGCAAATGTCAAAGCCTCATTATTGAGCGGTGCAATTATCGGCACCATAATGTTAGGCACTTTACTAGAGCCAGGTTTCGGTCTACATAAAGTAGACATAAAACCAAACAAAATCAGAAATCAAGGTATTTTTGATTCACTGAGTAATGCAACTTATAGTTTCCTTTTTATTGGGCTATTCTTTGGATTAACAGGACTTCTATTTCTTGGTTCAATTGAGGGATTAAACATTGGTCTACTTTTAGGAATGAGGAGTTTCCTATTTGTAGGAGGAATAGCTTTTATTCAACACTTTATCCTTCGCTGTATTCTCTTCCATAGTGGCTCTATTCCCTGGAACTATGCCCGCTTTCTCGACTACTGCACCGAACGTCTCCTCCTTCAGCGCGTCGGTGGGCGCTATCGGTTTATCCACAAGTCCTTGCAGGAGCATTTTGCCAAGATGGGGGAATAGGGAGTGGGGTGTAGGGAGTAGAATAGACGTGTGCAGGTTGGAGCATGATGATGGGTTCTGTAGAATTTCAGGCAACGGTCGAGAATGGGGTGATTGTGATACCTGAAGAATACAAGCAGTCACTTGCAGACGCGAACACGGTTAAAATTACTGTGCTAAAGCAAGCTCAGAGGCAAGCTTCTAGACCAGACATCATGGATGAACTGGCGCAAAATCCGGTTAAGGTCGATCGCTTTTTAACCAGGGATGAAGTGCACGATCGCAGTCTATGAGCAACAAACCATACTTCCTCGATTCCAACGTGTGGTTATATCGTTTGCTAGACAATCAATCACTTGAGGCTCAAGAGCGTGAGCGAAAGCGTACAATTGCCTTCTCTCTCACCGCAGCACAAGACATCATCACCAGTACACAAGTGATTAATGAGGTTTGTGCAAATGCGTTCAGGAAAGCAGCGTTTACAGAAGCCCAAATTCAAACTCTGATTGAGTCCTTTCAAAGTCGCTGTACTGTTGTTGCTCTAAATATTGAAACTCTGACGATTGCTTCAAGCCTGCGATCACGTTACTGCTTCTCGTTTTGGGATGGTCTGATTGTTGCCAGTGCGCTGTCTGCTAATGCAGAGATTCTCTACTCTGAAGATATGCAAGATGGTCTGGTGGTTGAGCAGCAGTTGACGATCGTGAATCCTTTCAAATGAGGCTATGTGCCTGAAACTATGTTCGCTTGCTCAACCACCGCACAGGATGTCTCTTCCTTCAGCGGGTTGATGGGCGCGATCGCGGAGCGCTGACTTGTCAGTTCGGTTTATCCACAAGTCCTTGCAGGAGCATTTTGCAAAGATGGGGGAGTAGGGAGTGGGGAGTGGGGAGTGGGGTTAGAGCATGAGAGGAGCAGGAATCATTAGAATGAATGAAGACAATTGATGCGGTTCGACAACAACTCTACGCAGGGCAGTTTGAGTTCAGCCGCCATGCTTTCAAACGAGCCATTGAGCGTAATATCAGTGAACAGGAAATTAGAGAAGCTGGCTTGAATGCCATCAGCATTGAAGCGTATCCAAATGATAAATATTCACCAAGTTGTCTACTTTTAGGCTTTACCGCAACACATCGACCGCTCCATATTCAAGTCTCGCTTGCTCAATCAGAACTTGTGAGAATCATCACGCTCTACGAGCCGAATAATCTTGAGTGGATTAACTATTCCCAAAGGAGATAACCATGTTTCAGTGCCATAACTGTGGAGCAAATAAGACGCATGAAGAACAGGTCAGTGAGGTCTTTCAAATTTATGGAAAACCTGTTCTAGTCGAAAATATCCCTGCGATCGTCTGTTCTCGCTGTGGCGAAACAACCTTTAGCAGAGAAACCACTGAAAAAATTCGGCAAATGCTACATGGAGACCATCAACCGACAAAAGCAATCAGTGTCGATGTGTATGCTTTCAAATAAGTGATTTCATTCCCTGGAACTATGCCCGTCTCGACTACTGCACCGCTCATGAAGTGTGTGCGGAGCACCGATCGGCTCTTCCTTCAGCGCGTCGGGGGGCGCTATCGGTTTATCCACAAGTCCTTGCAGGAGCATTTTGCCAAGATGGGGGAGTAGGGAGTGGGGAATAGGGAGTAGGGAATGAAAAAAGTGAGCAATCAGGGAATCCGTTGGAAGCCCATGCCAACCTGGATGAAATGAGCGTCGCCAGTAAGAACCTGCTCAATCTCCAGTTCATCCATGACAACCATTGAGGTCAGGTCTGTAAAAGAGATTTGAGGCTTGTCTAAAAACTTCAGGCGCAGTGCTTGTGCTTGAGCAAAGCGAACTGGTGTAATCCATTCCAGTTTGAAGGTTTCTGCCACGAATGCCGTGGTTAGGGTTTCCATCGATCGCTGGGCTTGAGAGACTGGTAACCGCTTAAACAAGAGCGTCAAGGTTTCGTCTAACACATAGTCAGTCGTGCAAACCACACCGTTTCGGAAACGGAAGTCCTTGTAAAACTCGACCACTTCTCGATGCCTTACTTCGCTTTTATCGTGCAGCGTTAGCCATCCCCAGGTATCAACAAAGACCTTAGTCGCCATAAAGCTCTACATCAGGCTGTTGTGCCAAGGAACCATGAGATACCGCACCGATAAAGTTCACCAGCGGCTCGTCATGAGCTGATTCATCTGTTCCAGTCTCACTTAAGCGTTGTACCTGCTCTGTCGGCAACCCAGTCAGCTTTGCGACCTGTGCAATCTCTACCCCTTCGTGCAACAGGTTGAGTGCGACAGTTGACAGCCCTTGCTGAATGCCCTGATCCCTCACTTCTTGTAAAAGTGTCTGATAGGTAACGGCTTCTTTCACACGCTCTGTCCTCAGCTTATCTTTTCAGCTTTATCCTAGTCTATCGGTTTATCCACAAGTCCTTGCAGGAGCATTTTGCGAGAATGGGAGAATAGGGTGTGGGGTGTGGGATGTAGGGTGTAGGGTACAGGTATGACGAAGAATAAAGAATATCGTAAGCAGTTGCAAGGGCAGCACCGGGCACTGGAAGAGCATTTGAAAAAGATTGCCGGAGAACTTAGCAGACCATTAGAACAACAGCGGCAAGGACTCATTGCTAAGTGGGAGAAGACCGTTGCCGTTTGCCGTCAGCAAATTGCCAAACTTGAAAGGAGGTTGAACAAATGACGCTCACTTACAATAAATCGTTGGCGTTGCTTAAAGTTCATCTAGCTGACTATCGTCCTCAGCTAGAACGGGCGATCGCCGCCATTCAAACCTTAGAAAACGCTGACCCCAATTCAGAGGAATTTAGTCAGGCACTTGCCGATCTGCACGTCGCATCAACCGTTCTGGAACCCTACTCCGAAGGAATGCGAGAGGCGATCGATCAGTTTACAGAAGACCGCCCTGATGAGGAGTGAATGCAGGCTTTGTTTTAGAGTGTCGGTGAGCGTGCGATCCTAATCATGCAGTTCCTTGATCGCTTTGACATAAGCAATAGCGCTAGGAGTAATGGCTTGCACCACTTGTGCGATCGTCGCTTGTTCTGCACATGTCCATTGTCTTGGACGACCAAACACACTGGGCTGCAAAACTCCCCAAAGCTGTCCTCCGTGACAAAGATGAGCATGAATGAGTGCTCGATGCCCAAAGTTCTCACGTTCAAACTGTTGGTTTAAAGTGTCAGGACTGGCAGTTTCCACATCCTCAACCACAACAGAAGGCTCTGTTCGCAAAGCAGCAGCAAACATGGGATCACGATCAGGCAAAGAGGGTGGCTCAAGTTTCCACTCTTCGTCATAAACCATTGGCATCTCAGCATTGCGTACCCAGCAAAAGGGTACTTTGCCCATGTGTGTACTTGGCTCTCGCAGGTAGAGGAAACAGCGATCGCACTCTAAATAAGCTCCCAGCGCAGGCATCAGGGCAGTAAAAAGGGCATCGGGTGTTGCTGCTGTCGTGAGGATACTGGCAATCGAATCTGGCAGGCGATCGGGCATACGAATGATTAACTTGGAAGGTTGAACAGGGTGGCGTTAATCTCTAATTAGCTCAATGGATTGTCCTGCATTGCTTCAGGATCTTCCTTAACAAATGTCCATTCCAGGAGCTTACGGGGTGACTGTTTTAAGGCATCAATCAAATGTTCATTGCTCTCGAAGGTCACTTGTGAGAGTGATGTTGATTCCACATTGACCGTAAAGCGATCGTCTTCAAAGCACCAGGGAGTCACAGTTAACAAACCATTGTCGTGCTGGATCACGTTGTACCGTTGTCCATCGGGTCCTTTGCTAATTTCTAACGCACGCTCATCCATTGGTAGCTCGTGCTGACAGAGAATGAGTGAAAGGCGATCGCACCACTGCATAAAGGCATACGCACTATCAGCATCTTCTTGTGACGCTTCAACTTCCTTACGCCACCGTGCTTGATTTTTTGACTGTTCATCCAGGAAAGCATCTGCTTCAGCCGACGTGCCGCGCTTACTCGCATTCAAATGGGACATATGCATGGAGTTTAGCAACCCAACCCAGTGTCCCCGATACAACGCACGCTCTATGTGTTCTCTCAAAGGCTCATAGGAGTCGCCTTCATCCATCAAGAAATCTTTTGGTGTTCCCGCCTCTGTTAAATTATCACTCTCCCACTCTTTTGCTAAATCATCGTGGTGTGAGATGGCTGCCACTGTCTCATACAGTCGAGGGGGAGCATCTTTACGCCGCCAATGTCCAGCAATTTGAGCAGCCAGCAGAGCATGAGCGCGATGGTAAATAATCTGCCAACCGTTCTGAGTCGGATGAACAATCACAAGGCAATTCTCCTGGCATAAAACGGCTAAAGCTCAGTTTCGTCAACCGCTGAACAGTAGGACAGCAAGCAACAAGCAGTTGAGTTATGTACAAATGTAGCCAATATAACAATTGACAGTATCTATCACACGACTGAATCAATGCTTAATTTTCATCCGTAATCAATTGCACCCTTTTAGCTAGGGCGGCTTGCTAATTCAGCTCTTAGAGTTCAACTCACACCCTAGATAGAGCAAACGTTAGCCGCTTGTGCTTAGTATTTTTGTGAATGGTTATCCATTGAATCGAGATAGCCATTGACGTTACGTCTTAAGTTTCTTAAATTACGTAGGAGAAGATGTCTTGGTGAATACGTTAGCTGCCTTGTGTCAAACGCTGCGTCTGGGCAGGATCGTCGCAGTGTTTGCAGCAGGATTGATTCTTCTTTTGAACGTTGCTTGCAGTAGCGAGAACAATGTCGGTGCTCGTCCAAACAACCCGCCTGTACAAATGGGTGGACAAAACAATCCTCACAAAGCTGGTGGGGATGGCTACAACGACTATCAGATGTCTACTGACCCTACTGTCAGCAAGCGCGATCGTGCCAGCATCTCAGGTTCTAGTCAATTGGTTGCAGCCGCAGATCAGAAGATTGAACGTGCGTTTTCAGGGCGAGACAACCAAAGTATGGGCGAGACCTCCAGAAAAGCCAGAAACGCAATGAAGGAATTGCAGCAAGCACCTGAGGAACCTCAAGCTGTATTCGATCGCAGTGACCCGGATGCCAAACTTTTAGAGAAAGTGGGCAACACATTCAAGGAAGCCTCTAAGCACCTAACTGGCTCGACTGAAAAGTCAATTGAGCAATCAGGATTGGCAAAGCCAGAGTAGCGGTGCTCCTTAATCGCCTCTTTGATCGCCTTCATGACAGGCGTATAGACAGTCTCTTCCCTGTGCATATTGAGGTTGTACATAGGGTAAGAGCAGCAAACATTGATCAGCATAATTAGCAGTAATGGAGTGAGAGCATGAACAGAATTTTCTCCTTTCTAAAAGGCGCTCAGTTGAATCGACTTCTAGCTGTTGCCGCAGTGAGCCTGTTGATGTTTTTTGGCACCGCTTGTAGTCGTGCAGATGCAACCGATACGGCAACGTTGAAGGAGCTTAATAGTCCCAATACGCCTGGTCAAAGCCAACCTTACAAAGGTGGGATGAATAACTTTGACGATGTTGATGCAACTCGCTTTGATAAAGCCGATGTGGATGCAAAAGCCAAAGCGTTAAAGGATCGAGTAGAGCGCAACATCAATCAGAAAGGGATTGACAGCCCTGAACAGTATGTCAAAAACTTCCGTAGCGGGACACCTTTGCAAGAGCGTATTGAGAACATTGGGGATGACATTGGTCGAACCGCTAACGAGGCAAAGGAGAGCCTGGGACAATTTGGGGAACGCGGTTCCAAGAACATCGAACGCAATGTAAGAAATGCGTCAGGGCAGACTTCGCGTACGTTCGACCAGACAAAGCGGAATACAAAAGCGGCTGCTGAAGATTTATCTCGTGGCGTTAAAGAACCGATCGACAACGCGACTAATGCAGCGAAACGTGCAATGGATTGAACCCTTTGTTGCAAAGCGAATAAGGCAACTGATGATTGAGCGCAATTCTTTAAGGTAAAACTATGACTCAAACACCCAATATCCCTCCTGTAATTGAAAGCGATGAGAGAGAGTATCGTGACAGTGGCGTACCGAGTACTGTTGCGATCGCGGGTCATCCGTTTCATCCACTGATTGTGACGTTTCCTATTGCCTTTCTGACGGGTGCTTTAGGCACAGACGTTGGGTACTGGTTGACTGGAGATGCATTTTGGGCACGCGCATCATTCTGGCTGATTGGTGCTGGTCTTGTCGCTGGATTGGCAGCAGCCATAACAGGGATGCTGGACTTCGTGAAAATCGATCGTGTCCGTGAGCATCAGGCTGGCTGGATTCACATGGTTGGCAACATTGCCGTTTTGAGCCTGTCACTGATTAGCTTTGTGCTGCGCTGGGGTAATCAAACGGGAGCAATTTTGCCGATCGGGCTGGTTCTTTCGCTTTTTGTGGCGACATTAATTGGCATTACTGGTTGGTACGGTGCAGAGTTAGTTTACCGTCACAAAATAGCTGTGATTGGTTATGGCAGCAACCATAGACCGTGAGTTGTTCGCGTATCAGTAGCAGTGTTGCATTGTGATTTAAGCTCTAAGAAATGCAATGTATGACAATGAGCATTTTTCTAATTTCAAACAGGTAGCGGTGCTTCGATCGCTGGAGGGTCTGGGCGATTTTCTATGCATTGTGCCTGCGTTGCGATCGCTCCGCACAGCGTTGCCACAGGCAAAAATCGCCCTAGTAGGTTTGCAAAAAACGCAGGCTTTGGTTCAACGCTTTCATCAGTATTTAGATGAGTTGTTGGTCTTTCCAGGCTATCCAGGCTTACCAGAGCAAGAGCCTCAAGTGCAGCAGATTCCAACGTTTTTAGCAGCAGCCCAAAAACAGCAGTTTGACTTAGCACTTCAAATGCATGGTAGTGGTGTCATCACAAACCCAATTGCATTACTGTTAGGAGCAAAGCGCAACGCAGGTTTCTTTTTGCCTGAGCAATACTGTCCAGATGCTAAGCGATTTTTGCCGTACCCAAAGCACGAGCCAGAAGTAAGGCGATACTTACGATTGCTGTCGTTTTTAGGTATACCTGCTCAAGGTGAAGCTTTAGAATTTCCGCTTCAAGAGGCTGATTATCAGGCATTGAAAGCAGTCGATGCAACTTACAATCTTCGTCGGGGATGCTATGTTTGCATCCATCCGGGCGCAAGTGTAGTTGAGCGCCGCTGGTCGCCGAAACAGTTTGCGATCGTTGCCGATGCACTTGCTCAGCGCGGGTGCCAAATTGTCTTAACGGGAACGTCAGAAGAGTTGCCGATCGCCCATGCTGTTGCCCAACTCATGCAAGCTGAATCGCTGAATTTAGCTGGTTGCACAACATTGGGCGCACTAGCTGTCTTGCTGAAGGGGTCTCGCCTGCTGGTTTGCAACGATACGGGTATTTCTCATCTAGCTGATGCGCTTCAAGTGCCTAGTGTAGTAATTTTTACAGCTTCCGATCCACAGCGGTGGGCACCACTTAATCGCGATCGTCATCGGGTGCTTTGTCACGCTACAGGTGCGACTGCGGGCGATGCGATCGCGCAAGCAGACGCGCTTTTGCAGCAACCCATTGCTACAGACTCAGTGTCTAAGTTGCAGTTGAGCGAAATTGGATGAAACGGAAAGTAGGCATGAGTAGCCAATTTCAATCAGTTGCAATCGCGATTGCTGAACGTTTGTCAGAAACTTTAACGGCACAGATTTTGGTGCTGGATGCTCAGGGCACGATCGTTGCCAGGAGCAAAGACTATTCGTTGACGGGTTTACGTACATCCGAATTACCCACATCAGAGTTACTCAATGCAACTATCCAAGACACAGAAGCATACATCCATCTACCAATATCCTTAGATGGACAATGGTGCGATGTCCTTGTCGCTAAATCGAGCGGTGATGAAGTTATTTCATCACGTCCGGCTCAACTGTTGGTGGAATTGATGGCTCAAGCGTTGCTGGTGAAGCAACCTGACCACCATGAACTAAAAAATAAATTTATTCATGATTTACTGATTGGCTCCAACTTTAGTGAAATCAATCTTTTGAGGGAAGGGCAAATCTTGGGCATGGATCTTACACGCCCACGTGCGGTCATCCTCATTGATGCTGCGGACTATATTTTGTCTGCTGCTGCACTAAGAGAGCTTGAACCATCAGCACAAATCTTGCGACGCGCACAGCTTGTTACCAGTAGCGTCGTTAGTTTCTTCCATCTACCTAATGAAACAATTTGTGCTTATATTGGTAACGGTGAGATTGCTGTGTTGAAGGCTAGTGGTACACAAGATTTAGCCGCATGGACAACGCATGACGAACCGCGTCAAGTTGACTCGTCTTGGGCAAATTTAACAGCACTCAAACGAGCCGGAGCTGCCTTACTCGATCGCTTACGTACCGATACAACTACCACAATTAGTATTGGTATTGGTCGCTATCATCCTACATTAAAGGGGTTGGCTTCATCGTATCAAGATGCGCGAGCAGCCCTTTCGTTAGGCAAGCATTTTTATGGTCAAAATCAAGTGCATTGTCTAGATGCATTGGGTATTGCAGCCTTTGTCGGTCTTTCCCATGAACGCACCAAGATTGATCTGGCTAAGTATCTTCTTAGTCCACTTGACCAGGAAGCAGAACTACTAGAGACGTTAGATGTTTTCTTTTTTGAGAACTGCTCTCTTTCAACAACTGCCAGTCGGTTATCCATTCATCGCAACACGCTCAGCTATCGCTTAGAAAAAATTACCTCATTAACTGGGCTAGATCCACGTCGTTTTGATGATGCTATGCAGATTCGATTGGCACTATTTTTGCGATCGCTGCATAGTGATACTCGTACGTTGTGCAAATGCCCAATTGCAGCACAGTGGGATCAACAGCATCTTAGGCAAGCTGCCGATGAATCTTTTTACTCATCAATTCATCATAGCTAGTAAGGATGCATCTAATTTTGTGAATCAAAGCGATTACTCTAGCTTTGCTTTTAGTGCAAGGCAAAAATCGCTTGGGTGCTACTACTTAAGCAGGCATTCACTACTTGAGCAGGCATTTATCGAAGCTGGTTACTGCATTTCCGGCAAAGAAATTGCTACAAACAATTACTAATCAGGTACACCATTCATGCGTCCATTACGCATTCTGACTTGGCACGTTCATGGAAGTTATCTTTCCTACCTAATGCAATGCCGTCATGAATTCTATCTACCAGTGAAACCGGGCTATCCTGAAGGCTATGGTGGTCGTTTAGGCAATTCGTTGTGGTCAGATAACGTCCGTGATGTGCCTGCTGCGTTGGTGCGAGAACAAGCATTCGACTGTATTTTGTTTCAATCGCGGAAGAATTATCTGCACGATCAGCACGAAATTTTATCTGAGTCTCAACGTCAGCTACCGCGTCTCTATCTAGAGCACGATCCGCCGCAGGAGCATCCCACTAATACACGCCATGTAGTTAATGATCCCAATGTGATGCTGGTTCACGTCACGCCGTTCAACGCGTTGATGTGGGATAGTGGCAAGACTCCGACCTGTGTGATTGAGCACGGCGTGACAGTTCCATCAGTGCATTATACAGGTGAACTCGATCGCGGTTTGGTCGTTGTGAATGGCTTACGATCGCGCGGTCGCCGTTTAGGTGCCGATATTTTTACGCAAGTCCGTCGGCAGGTGCCGCTCGATCTCGTTGGCATGGGTTCAATGGAATTAGATGGCTTGGGCGAAGTTCCTCATGCTCAACTGCCTGCACTGCAAGCACGGTATCGTTTTTTCTTCAATCCCATTCGCTATACCAGCCTGGGGTTAGCGGTATGTGAGGCAATGATGCTGGGAATGCCGATCGTGGGTTTAGCAACGACTGAAATGGCAATGGTTGTTGAGAATGGCGTTTCTGGCTATGTCGGCACCGATGTCAATCAATTAGTAGCAGTGATGCAGAGGCTGCTACGAGAGCCAGCAGAGGCGCGCCGTCTGGGTGAAGGAGCACGACGGTATGCTCAAGAGCGCTTCAATATTCAACGGTTTACTCGTGATTGGGAAGCAGCGTTTGCTTTGGTGACGGGCACTGAACATCACCAGACTTCAACATTGCACACAGTAGCAGGAGGTAGGGCATGAAACGGATTGCTTTAATCAGTGAACACGCCTCTCCATTTGGCGTTCTGGGTGGCGTTGATAGCGGTGGGCAGAATGTATATGTGGGGCAGCTTGCCAAGCATCTGGCAAAAGTGGGCTACCTGGTTGATATATTCACCCGTCGTGACCATCTGCTTTTGCCAGAAGTTGCCCACTGGGTTGATGGTGTGCGTTTGATTCATGTGCCTGCTGGTGCTGCATTCCATATCCGTAAAGAAGATTTGCTGCCGTTTATGGCAGAGTTTACAGCGTATGTCCTTCAGTTTTGTCAACGCCAACAGCCGTCTTATGATCTCATTCATGCCAATTTTTGGATGTCTGGGCTGGTGGCAGCCGAGGTCAAGCAGCAATTGGGGATTCCATTTGTAATGACGTACCATGCTTTGGGGCGTGTGCGTCGTTTCCATCAAGGTAGGGCAGACGAATTTCCCGATGAGCGGTTTGCGATCGAAGACCGTATTGCGTCTGAAGCGGATGCCATTATTGCAGAATGTCCTCAAGATGAGGAGGATTTATGCCGTCTCTATCATGCTGATCCCAACAAGATTGTCATTATTCCCTGTGGTTTCAATGCCACTGAATTTGAACCATTGAGCAAACCGCTTGCCCGTGTGGCGTTGGGGCTTCCGGCTGAGGAGCGTGTGCTGCTGCAACTGGGTCGTATGGTGCCTCGCAAAGGCGTTGACACGGTCATTCGGAGTCTTGCATACCTGATTCAGGAACATCAAACGGCAGCACACTTGCTGGTTGTGGGTGGTGATTTAGCTGATGCTGATGCACGCGTTACAGTTGAAATGACTCGGTTACAGACGATCGCGGCTGAAGCTGGAGTGGCAGATTATGTCACCTTTGTGGGTCGTCAGGGGCGTGAAGTACTGAAATATTACTACAGTGCTGCCGATGTATTCATTACAACGCCGTGGTACGAACCGTTTGGCATTACACCGATCGAAGCGATGGCGTGTGGTACACCTGTCGTTGGCTCTGATGTGGGTGGGATTAAATTTACGGTACGAGATGGCGAAACGGGCTACCTCGTTCCACCGAATGATCCAATGGCAATTGCCGATCGCATTGCCCATCTCTATCAACAGCCTCAGTTGCTGGATAGCTTCGGGCGACAGGCAATTCAACGTGTCAACGCGTTGTTTACATGGCAAAGGGTGGCAACAACGATGGCAACCTTGTATGAGCAAGTGATCGCCACCCATCAGCCAGAGCGCCGTCATACCCTCCAGGCGTTTGCACTGATCGATCGCCGCTTCGATCAAGTTGTCACTGCCTTACAAACATCCAAACAGCAGCTACAGCAATCCATTTTAGACGCGGCTGACGTGCTAAGTGCTTGCTTCGATCGTGGTGGCAAAGTGATGCTGTGCGGCAACGGGGGCAGTGCAGCCGATGCTCAGCACTGTGCCGCCGAATTTGTGGGTCGCTTTAAATGCAGCCGACCGGGCTTTCCAGCCATGGCGTTAACGGCTGACACCGCCGTTCTCACTGCATGGTCAAATGACGTGGGGTTTGAGGATGTCTTTGCGCGTCAGGTGGAGGCGTTTGGCAAACCAGGTGATGTGCTGATGGGCATTAGCACCAGTGGTCGATCGCGCAATTTGGTTGAAGCTTTTAATGTGGCTCGATTGCAGGGCGTGCAAACCATTGCCCTTTTGGGTGGCGACGGTGGGACGTTGCGATCGCTAGCGGACTATTGCATTGTGGTGCCGTCTTCAGAACCGCAGCATATTCAGGAAGTGCAGATCGTGGTTATCCATCTGCTTTGTGAGTTGGTAGAGAAATGGTTTGTGACAGAACAATCATCCAACCATCCATCTATAGCCAATAGTGTTCAACTGGTAGAAGCGGTAGAACGCCTGATGGATAAAGCGATTGCCTCTGATCTGCCAGCAACGATTAGCTAATTATTCGATAGCAAGGAGTTCAAACAATGTCTGAATTAACCGGAAAAGTGGCGCTGGTAACGGGCGGTGGACGCGGTCTAGGCGAGGCAATCTGTCGGATGCTAGGTGAGGCAGGCGCGATCGCCATTGTAGCGGACATCCGTGAAGAGCTTGCGGAGACAGTTGCGTTAGAAATCCAGGCAGATGGAGGCAAAGCGCAGGCAATCCATCTCAATGTCTGTGATGAACAGCAGGTGGAAACGGCGATCGCCCACGTCATTCAGGAATTTGGTCGCCTGGATATTTTGATCAACAACGCGGGTACAGATGTCACGTTACCTGTGGAAGAATTAACGATCGCCGATTGGGATCGCGTCTTGGCAGTCAATCTACGCGCGCCATTCATCCTCTCTAAGCAAGTGCTACTAACAATGCAGCAACAACGAAGCGGACATATCATCAATATTGCTTCGACCGCATCCAAACGAGCTTGGGCAAATGCATCTGCCTATCATGCCAGCAAATGGGGTTTGCTAGGTTTTAGCCACGCGCTCCATGTAGAAGCACGTACCTATGGTATTAAAGTAACGGCTGTAGTTGCTGGTGGAATGCAAACACCGTTTATTCTCGATCGCTTCCCTGACACACCGCTGGAAAAGCTGCAAGATCCTAAGAACGTGGCAGATACCATTCGCTATGTGCTGTCTCAACCGGCAGCGACGGTCATTCCTGAAGTGACTGTGCTACCCATGCAAGAGTCGTCGTGGCCCTGATGAGGAAGTGAGGGGAGAGGAGTGAAGAGTGGAAATGAAAAACCGAGCGGTGTTTTTGGATAAGGATGGTACGTTGATTGAAGACGTGCCGTACAACGTCGATCCACAGCGAATCCGGTTAACGGTCGGTGCGGGAGATGGCTTACGGCAAGTGCAGCAGTTGGGCTATCAACTGATTGTCATTTCTAATCAATCAGGTGTCGCGCGGGGTTATTTTCCAGAATCAGCCCTGACAGCAGTGGAAGCACGTCTACAGGAACTGTTGGAGCCATTTGATGTGCTGTTAGATGGGTTTTATTACTGCCCCCATCATCCCGATGGCACGGTAATGGAGTATGCGATCGCCTGCCATTGTCGCAAACCGGAGCCGGGTCTTCTCCTGCAAGCTGCGGGCGATCGCGCGATCGACTTAACCCAATCCTGGTTTGTTGGTGACATTTTGAACGATGTGGAAGCCGGTCGTCGAGTGGGTTGTCAAACGATTCTCATTAACAATGGCAACGAGACGGAATGGCTGCTTTCATCAGAGCGAGTACCTCATTTTCTAGCGAAGGATTTGGCTGAGGCAGCGCACATTATTAAGTAGGAGACAGCAGTCAGCGGTCAGCAGTCAGCGGTCAGCGGTCAGTAGTCAGCGGGTCAAAGTTGATCCAAACCTCAAAACTCATCACTAACCACCAACAACTAATCACCAACAACTCCCTTCATGCACACGAATGTGTCTAGCCTTATCAATACGTTTGCCGATCGACACATCATTGTCATTGGTGAAGCGATGCTGGATAGCTATTTATTGGGCGAGGCTACCCGTCTTTGTCAGGAGGCTCCTGTTCCGGTAGTCGCACTGCGCGATCGTCAGGATATTCCTGGTGGGGCAGCCAATGTGGCAGTCAATCTTCGCAGCCTTGGTGCTCAGGTATCGTTACTCTCGGTGATTGGTGATGATGTGGAAGGCGAACTTTTACAACATGCACTGGTACGCTATGGGGTTGAAACCGAGGTGCTGTTGCAGCAACCCTTGCGGCGCACGTTGGTTAAAAGTCGGGTAATGGCAGCGTCTCAAATGTTAGTGAGGATGGATCAGGGCAGCACGGAGGCGATCGCCCCCGACACCGAGCGGCAGCTCATCCAGCAGTTGACTGACCGTTTCATGCCGTGCGATGCGATTGTAATTTCTGACTACAGCTATGGTCTGTTGACACCACAAGTGATTGAAGCGATCGCTCAACTCCAGGCTCAGGTACCAAAGCTACTGGTAGTGGATTCCAAGCGGTTAGCCAGCTATCGCTCGATTGGTGTAACGGCTGTGAAACCCAATTATGAGGAAGCGATGCGCCTGCTGGCATCCCAAATGGCAATCGCCCTTGATGACCAGACGAAGACCCGTCTTGAGCAAATTGCCCAACATCGTCATCAACTGCTAGACCGCACAGGAGCCAAATTTGCCATTGTGACATTAGATGTGGATGGTGCCATCATCCTCCAACGTGAGCGATCGCCGCATCTTATCCCAGCCAAAGCCATCACTTGTGTCAATCCGACGGGAGCAGGCGATACCTTCATCAGTGCGCTCACCCTTGCCTTAGCGGTTGGAACATCCATCACAGTGGCGGCGGAACTAGCGGCAACGGCAGCAGCGATTGTCGTTGCAAAAGACGGTACAGCTACTTGTTCTGCGGAAGAATTGCAAATAGCGATCGCAGCAGACTCTAAACTGCAAGTTGACCAGTTTCAAGAAGAAACATCAGGCGATGGAATCAATGAGTTAACGGAGGTTGCATGATTCTGCAAAACACATTGTTAGAAGAAAACACAGTGGTAGAAGAACACACAGTGGTAGAAGAACAGTGGCAGCAAGCGAAAAAAATCTTGTGTATTCGGCTGGATGCGATCGGTGATGTCTTAATGACCACTCCGGCAATCCGGGCATTGAAACAGGGAGATCCTAACCGTCACATTACCTTACTTACGTCATATTCGGGAGCAGACGTAGCAGCACTTGTACCAGAGATCGATCGCGTCATCACCTACGATCCACCCTGGATGAAAGCGACGGCACCAAGACTGAACAGCCGTCCCGAACTAGCAATGGTGGAAGCTCTGCGCCAGGAGGCTTTTGATGCAGCCGTCATTTTTACTGTGTTTAGCCAAAACCCTTTGCCATCAGCGTTGCTATGCTACCTGGCAGATATTCCATTACGACTTGCCCATTGTCACGAAAATCCCTATCAACTGCTGACCGACTGGGTGCTTGATCCCGAACCGAGCAGTGGTATCCGTCATGAAGTACGCCGTCAACTGGATTTGGTTGCCAGCCTTGGTTTTCACATTGAAGATGAGTGCCTGTCTCTCCATGTGACAGAGAGTAACCATCAGCGTCTTTTGCAGCGATTGCAGTTACTGGAGTTGGATATCAAGCAGCCGTGGGTGGTGATACATCCGGGTGCAACAGCCGCGTCACGCCGTTATCCAGCCGAGGGTTTTGCCGCCGTTGCGCGTCGGCTGGTGCTGGATGCGAACTGTCAGGTTCTGTTTACAGGGACGGAGCCAGAGCGGGAGTTGGTGGCGGCGATTCAGGCAGCGATGGGCGTTGCTTCTGCTTCACTGGTAGGCGAACTTGACCTGGCAGAAATGGCAGCACTGCTGGCGATCGCGCCACTCTTAATTGCTAACAATACAGGTCCAGCTCACATTGCCGCAGCCGTAAGTACGCCCGTGGTGGATTTATATGCGCTGACCAATCCACAACACACACCCTGGGGAGTGCCCAACCGAGTGTTATTTCATGACGTGCCATGCAAGTTTTGCTATAAGAGCATTTGTCCCGAAGGGCATCATCACTGTTTGCAGCTAGTGTCACCGGATGATGTGTTTCGAGCCGCATGTGAATTAATGGCTGACACTGTGAATCCATCGATCGCGTCGCCATTAGAATTGGTACCATCAGCATTACCATTACTGACCCTTGCTAATGTAGACGATCGCCAGTCAACCACACTCACACCATCTGCCAGAGAGGTATGGCGATGACAGCAACGATTGATGTGTTAATTCCCACTTATGCCCGTCCCACCGCATTAGCCGTCACACTGACCAGTTTGATTGCTCAGACGTTTCGCAATTTTCACCTTGTCATTTCTGACCAAACTGAGGGAGAGGATCTTCTCGACACAGGTGAGGTGCAGGCAGTATTACGGGTACTGCAAGCGCATGGGCACAGCGTTGAGCAGCACAAACATCTACCGCGTCGTGGTATCTCAGAGCAGCGCCAGTTTTTGTTAGATCAGGCAACGGCTCCGTATGTGCTGTTTCTTGATGACGATTTGATCTTAGAGGCGACGTTAATCCAACACTTGCTAACCACCATTCAGGCTGAGGACTGTGGGTTTGTTGGTAATGCACCGCATGGGCTGAGTTTCCTGCATGATGTGCGTCCTCATGACCAGGCGATCGAGTTTTGGCATGGCGCTGTGCAACCAGAGCTGGTGCAACCAGAGACACCGCAATGGGAACGCTGGCGGCTTCATAGTGCGGCTAACCTCTATCATCTTCAGCAGCGATTGATGTTAGAGGGAGCGTTAGATGTAAACAAGCCACAGCCCTATAAGGTTGCATGGATTGCTGGTTGCATCCTGTATGATACGGCAAAACTGCGTAGCATCGGTGGCTTCAACTTTTGGCACGATCTTCCACCCAAACATGGCGGTGAAGATGTGCTGGTGCAGCTTCAACTGATGGCGCACTATGGCGGCTGTGGGCTGATTCCATCAGGTGTTTACCATCAAGAGGTGCCAACCACAATTCCCGATCGCCCGGTTGCTGCCGATAAAGTTATTCAGTGGGAGCATACCACCTTTTCGCCCTCACCCTAATCCCTCTCCCACAGGAGAGGGACTTTGAATCTTGCTCCCTTCTCATTGGGGAGAAGGGCTGGGGATGAGGGCAATACTCAATGCTTAACGTCCCACCTTTCGCCCTCACCCTAATCCCTCTCCCACAGGAGAGGGACTTTGAATCTTGCTCCCTTCTCATTGGGGAGAAGGGCTGGGGATGAGGACAATACTCAATGCTTAACGCCAGAACATAGTCCTAGTCAATGATGCAGCTATGCGAACGATTTTATTCATTGAACTGTTGGGTGGCATTGGTGATGTGCTGATTGCTTTATCGGCAATCCAGGCACTGGGGCGATCGCACCCAAACGCTAAGCTCACCGTCTTGACCTTTGCACCAGGAAGCGAACTGCTCAAGGACGATCCACTCATCCATCATGTAATTGGGATTGAACCTGAACTGAATCAGGTGCATCAGGCTCGAAACGTGGTTGAAGCACTGCTAGACCGCTGCACCTTTGATTTGATTGTGTCAGATACTAACTACGACGGCATTGATCACGTGATTCAAGTGAGTAATGCCCTGCAAACAGTGACCAATCTCTGGCGATCGCCGCCATCTCATCAACGAGTGGGCGATCGCTTCCTCCAACTCTTGCTGGCAGATGGCTTGATTCAACCAGACGCGATCGGCACGCCGCAGCTCCACCTGACATCCGCTGAGATACTCTCGGCGCAGCAGCAGCTTGGTCATGTGATGCCCCCCTTAGTGGTGCTGTACCCTGACGCAGGTATGGCAATTAAACGCTGGTCAACCGCAAACTTTGTGATGGTAGGACGCGAACTACACCAGCAGTATGGTGCAACGATCGTAGTGCCCGTTGGCTCTCATCCAGAGCAGGCAGAACACATTGCCAGTGAAATTGGCAATCACGCTCAAGTTTGGCAACAAGGCACTCTGCGATCGTTAGGGGGACTGATGGCGATCGCCGATCTCGTCATTGCTGCCGATACTGGACCTGCCCGTATCGCAGCCGCCCTGGACACGCCAACCATCACGTTATTTGGACCTTCGTGGCACGATCGCTATGGACAGCCTGCGCCTCACATCAACCTGCAAGGGTATCCAGGCTGCCCTGAACGCAACATCGACAATTTTACGACTCAATGCTGCTGGTACAGTGGTATCTGTCCCTTTGATGGCTGGCAGACCTGCCTTGATGCCATTTCACCCGCTGAAGTGATGGCTGCTGCTGCCCCATTTCTACACTTGCCAGCCTCTAAGCCTGGAAAACCAACCTTAGAACTCGGAACGTCGAGCTTAGAACTCGGAACGCCGAGCCTGGAACTCCAAAGGTCGAGTCTCGAACTCGGAACACCAAGCTCAGAACTCCAACCACCAAGCTTAGAACTCGGAACACCAAGCTTAGAACTTCAACCACCAAGCTCAGAACTCGGAACACTAAGCTCAGAACTCCAACCACCAAGCTCAGAACTCCAACCACCAAGCTCAGAACTCGGAACACTAAGCTCAGAACTCCAACCACCAAGCTCAGAACTCGGAACACCCAGCTCAGAACTCCAACCACCCAGCTCAGAACTCGGAACACCCAGCTCAGAACTCCAACCACCCAGCTCAGAACTCGGAACACCAAGCTCAGAACTCCAACCACCCAGCTCAGAACTCCACCCACCCAGCTCAGAACTCCCCCCTCCCCCCTCACTCACTGTAGATTCCGCTCTCTGGCACCAATGGTCAGGCGCACGAAACATTCTCGTCATGCGGTTAGACAATATTGGCGACGTGTTGATGATTAGTCCCGCGTTGCATGCCATCAAAGACGCTCTGCCAGAAGCACGTCTGACGCTAATGGCGAGTCCGGGTGGTACCAAGGCGGCAGCATTGCTTCCGTGGCTCGATGACGTGCTGACCTGTCGTGCTCTGTGGCAAGATTTAGGCAAGCTTCCCTTTGATCCCGATCGCGAAGGGGCATTAATCGCTACACTGCGCGATCGTCAGTTTGATGCTGCTATTATTTTCACCAGCTTCAGCCAAACGCCCCATCCAGCCGCTTTCATGTGTTACCTGGCAGGCATTCCCCTGCGCTTGGGCGAGTCAAAAGAATGGGGTGGTGCCGTCTTAAGCACGGAAGTCAAAGCGGCTCCCGATACCATTCATCAAGTAGAGCGTAACTTACGCTTAATTGAAGCCGTCGGGTTTCCAGTGCGCGATCGCAGTCTTTGCCTTCACATCCCCGAAGCGGCTCAACAACGTGCCATCGTCAAACTACAGGAGCATGGGCTAGAACCGGGTGAGCCATACCTATTGCTAAACCCCTGGACAAGCTGTCAGTCGCGCAACTATGCCGTTGATCGGTTTGCGATCGCGGCTCACCAGTTAGCTGAACGCACGGGCGATCGCGTGGTTGTCACTGGAATGGCAAGCGATCGTCCTCACAGTGCGCCGCTACTCGATCGTTTAGGCACTCATGCCATTAATTTAATTGGTGATACCGATCTCAGCGAGTTAGCAGCACTCATCGCCAATGCCCGACTGATGTTAAGCAACAACACATCTACCATGCATCTTGCCGATGCCACCCGTACCCCTAGCGTAATCCTCTTTGCAGGCACCGAATACGAATCGCAATGGCAACCGCGCTCTACTAACGCCAAACTGCTGCGCCAGCCGACAGTCTGTAGCCCCTGCTATGCGTTCACCTGCCCCTACAACCTGGAGTGTTTAGATATTCCACCAGAGACCGTTGTAGCGACTGGATTAACGCTGTTGGGCATGGCTGAATGAAATATGAACGTGTCGCGCCCTCTCCCTAGCCCTCTCCCACAGGAGACTTCCGAAAGCCCTTCTCCTTGGGGAGAAGGGTGGGGATGAGGGTAAATTAGTTGCAGATCTCATAAAGCCATGATTCAGGTTACTCTCATTGCAGGCACCTACCAACCGACACGCTGTGGAGTGGCTCACTACACCGATCGCCTCCGCACAAACCTTGATCTTCTAGGCATTCCATCAACTGTTCTGACCACTCATGCTGCTGCCAAAACATTGAACGCACCAGATGTTATTGGTGCTGTGCACGATTGGCAGGTCAGTGAGTTAGGGGCATTGGTGCGATCGCTCCACACTAGACCCACAGACATTCTGCACATTCAGCACGCGGCTGGCACCTATGGATTTGAACGTGCCATTTTTCTCCTACCATTGCTGCTGAGAGCAACGGGATGGCGCAAACCGATCGTCACAACAGTCCACGAATACGGCTGGTGGGAATGGAGACCTCAATGGCTATCCGCATCTCTGTTGGAATGGCTAAAACAATGGGGACAACAGCATACCTGGTGGGATCGTGAGGATGGCTTTCTGCTCACCTGTAGCGATGCCATCCTCACAACCAACACTGATGCTGAAACGGTGCTGCGAGAACGGCTGCCCGCGTTTGACGATCGTATCCATCGCCTTGCGATCGCCCCTAATATTGAAGTCACTCCCATTGATCAAACTACGGCTCGTCAAACGTTGCGTCAAACCTGTAATTGGTCAAATGAAACCGAGATTATTGCCTTCTTTGGTTTTCTACATCCCGTGAAAGGGCTAGAAACACTGTTAGTCGCCTTCAAGCAGATTATTGCAACCAAACCACACGTGCGTCTACTCCTCATCGGTGGAGTCGAAAGTCTGGCGTTGGTGGGTGAGCAAGCCGCAACCTATTGGCACAAACTACATACGTTGGTCACCACATTAGGGTTAGATGGAAATGTCCATTTCACGGGCTATATCTCTGCTGAAGCTGCCTCACGCTATCTGGCAGGTGCTGATCTCGGTGTGCTGCCATTCCATCATGGCGTGACACTAAAAAGTGGTTCCCTTCTGACCCTCCTGGCACACGGTTTGCCTGTCGTTGCTACACGTCCTGAATCACCCGATCGTGAACTTGATCATTGCCTAACATTCATCTCTCCTCGTGATCCCACTGGTTTAGCGATCGCGCTCGTTGAGCTATTGAACGATCGCGCCAAACGCCATCAGCTCAGCATGGCTGGTTACACCGTTGTCCAAAACCTGACATGGGACGCGATCGCAAAAACACATTTGCAGCTCTATCAATCTGTTCTGCATTAGTAGGATGCGAGTTGGATGAGAATATGTGTTGAAATGCTGATGCAGCAGTGGCTCTAGACAAAGCACTGCTGGCAAGAACCCTCTGTGGAAACTGCCAGCAGTTTTTTAACACTATCTTTTGTGGTGTTCTATTAATCACGTGGACGCGGCACACGAAAGCGGGACGATCGCGGCATTGCCAGGACATCTCGCCAGATTTGTTCGTATCGCTTTGCCATTTGTGGAGCCGTGAACCGCGCGATCGCGACTTCTCGTCCACATTGACCGAGGCGATCGCGCAGTGTGGCATCCGCTTTCAGGCAACGCAACGCTGAGACGAGACCCATCACATCATCTTTCTCAATGAGAAACCCCGTCTCACCGTGAATAACGGCTTCTGCGATGCTGCCAACCTTCGTCGCCACTACTGGACGGGCTGCCAACATGGCTTCTACAATCGCCAATGGAAAGCCCTCAGAGCGCGATGGCAAAACGAACACATCAAAGTTGGGTAAGTAAGCGCGTGGCTCATCGACCCATCCCGGCAATGTAACGCGATCGCGAATGCCAAGTTCCATCGCCAGTTGTTCCAATGTCGCGCGTTGCTCACCTTCACCCAGAATCACGACATCAACATCATCCACCTGCGCGATCGCTCGTAGTAAAATATCATGTGCTTTCATTGCATCTAGCCGTCCCACGCTGCCAACAACAAGCCTGTCATCCTTACGCAGCGGTGATTCTACCGCGCCCATTTCTCTATCAGGTACACCGTTTGGTACCGATAGAATGGTGTTTCGACCCAGGGCATAAAAGTCCTCCATCCGTCTTGCTGATGCGTCACCCACCGCTACATGAGCATCCACACGTAGAGACAATGCTCGCGTACGCCACAGCTCGATCGCGTCAGTCGTTCGCAGGGGCAATTGATCCACACGAACAATACGCACTGTTGGTAGAGTTAATGCTGCTGTTAGCCCAATCGCACAAGCCCAGGGTGTACATAGGTTGAAATGTATAAGATCTGGACGCAATTGATGCAACGTTGCGATGTGAGCTGCGATCGCCTGCACTCCTTTGGCAGGTAAAACCACATGCGTTGACTGAGGACGCTTGGCTGCGATCGTCTCTACAACGATCTGCGAAACCCCCACTACAGTAAGCGTAATGTCTGGTGATATATGGGCAACTAGATGTCCTAGACTAATCTCTGCTCCACCAATTCCCATCGCGTCAGTATAAACGATCGCTCGTAATGAGCACTCATCTGATTCAAGGGATGCCATACGCGTTTTCATCACTACAGCGCTGCTTTGCTAGAGAGTTGACCCAACCCGAAGAACGTTCATAGGCTTTTGCTATCTCTCTACAGTGACTGCTTAGGAGTTGTACAGAAATAACAGCATGGTCTGTAGCTGTCAGCCGTCAGCGAAAAGCTGATCGCTGACCGCTGATCCAAAAGTGTGTAGTTATTTTTTAGCAAGCTCTTGCACCTGGTTAAATTACACTTACGTATTCCTTCAACCGTGTCAACCAGCTTTGTCAGCGTCAATTTGCTGGAATTACATTTGATACAGTCAGATTTATCTTGGCTCTTATGCTTGCTCAGGCTCTGTCTTCTGACAGACGGAGGCAAACCTGTTTATCAGTAGATTTAGTGCACAAGCTTAAAATGAACGCTACTAATTACTTTGAGCGTTGGATGCCATTGCTCTAAACCGCCCGCAAAGTATATGTCCACTACGGACATTGCGTTAACCAGTTGAAAACCGTTTTAAGGAGCAAAATGCAGTTAAAGCCGATAGAGCAGCAGGTCGTCGCGATCGTTGGCGCATCAAGTGGCATTGGACGTGAAGCAGCTCTTCGTTTTGCAAGACGTGGCGCAAGTGTTGTAGTCGCGGCTCGCGGCGAGGCAGGACTTCAGTCTTTGGTGGATGAGATTCATCAGTTTGGTGGTAAAGCGACAGAGATCGTAGCTGATGTCTCAGTGTTTGAGCAAGTGAAAGCCATTGCAGACAAGACGATCGCCACTTACGGTCGCTTAGACACGTGGGTTCATTCGTCTGCCACTGCTGTCATTGCCCCGTTTGAACAGGTTACACCCGATGAGTTTCGTCGCGTGATTGATGTCACTTTGATGGGGCAAGTGTATGGAGCAATGGTGGCATTGCCGCACCTGAAGCGTGAAGGGCGTGGCGCGCTGCTCCACATCTCCTCAATGGAAGGGAGACGAGCATTGCCCTTACAAAGTTCTTATTCCTCAGCCAAGCATGGTGTAGAAGGCTTTCTAGAATCGTTACGGGTTGAGTTGAAGCATGAAGGTAGTGACGTTAGCGTTACTAGCATTAAGCCAGCGGTAATCAACACGCCCTTTTACAACAATGTATTGACCAAACTAGGTGTGAAACCAACTGGCATACCACCCTACTACGCACCGAGCCTCGTTGCTGATGCTGTCCTCTACACCGCAGAACATCCAACACGCGACTTTATTGTTGGCGATGTTGGTAAAGTACTGGATGTATTGCAGCGCCTATCGCCCTCATTAGTTGATGCTTTGCTGGTATTAGCTGGCTTCCAGGGTCAACGAACTGATGAACTGAAGTCGGCAGATGCACCCAATAACCTTTACGAACCAGTGTCAGAAAACGATCGCGTTGAAGGCGATTTTGGTCACCTTGAAATTCCTAGCCTAACCGATTGGCTCGATCGCAACCCTGCTATCGGCTGGGGAGCGGCTGGAACGGCTTTAGGTGCAGCTTTTCTAGCTCTATTGGCTACACAGGCGTTTGGTAAAGATGGTTGAGACTTGATCAAAACAGGCAGTTGATGCTGAATTAAGTGAAACGCTCACGGGAGAATGCAAAACATGGAAGAAACAATCACACCACAAAATTCGCAAGAATCAGACAATGCTCCTAGTGATATCGAACGCTGGGCATCGGTGATTGGTGGTGGTGCAATGGTGCTGTTTGGCTTACAGCAAGGTTCGCTGCGCGGTATTTTGACAGCAGTAGCAGGCGGTAGTCTTGCCTATCACGGTGTTCAAGGTCAAAAAAGCTTACCGGATGCAGTCATTGAAGCCGTTGGGATCAACAAAACGCTTCGGGTGGAAAAAACAGTCACCATTAATCGATCAGCCGAAGAACTTTACAACTATTGGCGCAACTTTGAGCAATTGCCTAGCTTTATGAAGCACATTCAATCCATTACTGTGATTGATCGGCGTCGATCGCACTGGGTGGCTAAAGCACCTTTGGGGCAAAGCATTGAGTGGGATGCGGATATTCTCGACGATCGACCGAATGAGCTTATTGCATGGGCATCGGTTGAAGGTGCTGATGTCGATCATTCTGGTTTCGTCCGCTTCAAACCTGCTCCTGCCGATCGTGGTACAGAAGTAAAAGTCGTGACTGAATACAATCCACCCGGTGGTGCTGTTGGGGTTGCTTTTGCTAAGCTTTTTGGCGAAGCACCAGAACAACAGATTGGTGACGAGCTGAGCCGTTTTAAGCAATTGATGGAGACGGGTGAAATCGCTACCACTGAAGGTCAATCCTCAGGTAGAAGTTAGAATTAGCGTCAAGATGAACAGAGAACTTAGTTCAAGCGCTGTTTTAATCAGCTTGAAGGTTTTGGCACTTACTAAGCTGTTATGCATTTAAGTTTTTTCAAAGCGATCGAAGCCAGTAAAGAGTTTCAGCCTCTTAAATACCCAGTTTGAATGATGAACAGCTTATTATCCAATCTGTACCAGCCGATTCAGGTTTTTCGTTACGATCAGACACTTAAAACAATTTACATCCAGTCTGTCATGGCTGACGAGATTGCATTGATCGTCAAAAAAGATGGCAATGGTTATTAGAACATTGCTCTCGCCACATTACATTTGAGATTGTCAGGCATTTTGGCAATGATTGGAAAGAGACATACTATAAAAACAAACGCTACTAGTGAGGGTTTCAATATCTAGTTAGAATTGAGGTGCTGATTGGGGAACAAGTATGAGAACGTTTACAGCGATCGTTGAGCAAGATTCTGAGACAAATCTGTATGTTGGCTATGTTCCTGGCTTTCCTGGTGCCCATTCTCAGGGTGAGACATTGGATGAGTTGCACGAGAACTTACAGGAAGTCATTGAGACGCTTCTGGAAGATGAGCAAGTCAGATTTGATACAACGTTTGTTGGCACTCAACAAATCGTCGTTGGGTAGACAATGGGCAGCATTCCTGTTTTGAAGCCTCAAGCAGCAGTTCGGATTCTAGAAAACCTTGGCTTTGTAGAAGTGCGCCAAAAAGGATCACCTAAGCAGTTTCGTCACGAGGATGGTCGAGCAACCACAGTGCCATTCCACAAAGGGCGCGACATTTCTCCCAGTTTGTTGCGGCAGATTGCCAGCAATATTAATTTGACAGTCGAGGAGCTGCTGGAAGCTCGTTGAAAACGCTTGGGTCATGTCTGGATCGGTTGGGCGATCGTCCATGCAACATCATTACAGCCGTAGACGATCATGACTTTGATGCCAAAATTCAAGCCGCTATTTTGCGACAAAGGCAAGCAGCAGGCGACAATGGTGAGGCAACGGTTTAGCCACGATCGACCATAATGCAAGACGACATTCTTCAGAAAGAGCAGCAATTTCATGACCAGTGGGCAGCGGTCATCGACGTAGACGGTATTCGCGTTGCCGACTATTTTGAGGCGTGTACCGCACCGGAAAATCGCTTTATTCTCAAGCAGTTGGGTGATCTGCGCGGCAAGTATCTGCTAGATTTGGGCTGTGGTGCTGGTGAAAACAGCGTGTATTTTGCAACCAAAGGGGCACGCTGCGTGGCGGCTGACTATTCACCGGGCATGGTGGATGTGGCGCTCAAACTGGCAGCGACGAATCAGGTTGAGGTTGAGGGGAAAGTGGTGAATGCAATGGCGATCGACTTCCCCGACAACACCTTCGACATTGTGTATGCCTCAAACCTGCTGCATCATATTCCCGATCCCTGTCTTGCGATTCAGGAAATGTATCGGGTCTTAAAGCCGGGAGGCAAAGCCTGTTTTTGGGATCCACTGAAGCATAATCCCGTAATCAACGTCTATCGTCGCATTGCGACAAAAGTACGGACAGAAGACGAAACGCCGTTAGATATCAATATCACTAATTTTGTGCGATCGCGCTTTGCCGAAACTCATTACGATACCTTCTGGCTGGCGACCCTCTGGATTTTCCTGCGCTTTTACCTGATCGAAAAGGTGAACCCAAACGAGGAACGCTACTGGAAAAAGATTATTCTGGAACACGAGCGGTTAGAGCCTGACTATAAGCGGTTAGAAACGCTCGATCGGGCGCTGAAAGCCTTACCATTGACAAAACGGTTTGCCTGGAATCTGGCAGTTGTGGCAACAAAATAAACAGCACTATGACTCAACGGCAGCGATCGCGATTCTGGCAACACGTTTGGATTTATGGGATGTTGGGCGCGATCGCGATCGCCATGCTCATTCCATTGGTGTGGTTGATCAGTACCTCGCTGAAATCTCCCACAGAGGATATTTTCCAGTTTCCGCCACAGCTATTTCCCACCCAGCCGACCTTTCAGAATTTTGTCACGGTCTGGAAAGCGAACCCGTTTGGGCGCTATTTGTTGAACAGTACGATCGTAGCAGTCTTGACGGTTGGGTTGAATTTGCTGCTTTGTGCGCTGGCAGCCTATCCGCTGGCACGGCTCAACTTTCGAGGGCGAGAAGTCTTTTTTACGCTGATCGTTGCCACGATTATGATTCCGTTTCAGATTGTGATGATTCCGCTGTACGTGCTGGCAGTGCAGTTGGGGTTGCGGAATAGTTATCTGGGCGTAATTTTTCCGGCGATCGCCTCTGCGTTTGGCATCTTCTTATTACGACAAGCATTTCAAGGCGTACCCAAAGAATTAGAAGAAGCAGGACGGATGGATGGCTGCTCGGAACTGGGCATCTGGTGGTACGTGATGATCCCCGCGATTCGTCCCGCGCTGGTGACGCTGGCAATCTTTGTGTTCATTGGCTCCTGGAGCGATTTTCTGTGGCCCCTGATTGTGCTCGATCGCCCCGAATACTACACTCTCCCGCTCGGTGTCGCAACGCTGGCAGGCACCTTTTCGCTCGACTGGCGCTTGATTGCAGCAGGTTCTGTGATTTCGATCGCGCCCATTTTGCTCTTCTTCATTGCCATGCAACACTACATCGTCCCCACCGAATCTGGGAGTGGGGTAAAAGGATAGCTTTGGGCGACTCACTTCGCTTTAAAACAGTCCTGATGACAAATATCCTAAATTAGCTTGAGCAGAGAAACGGAACTCAACTGTAGATCCACTTATCCCGATGGTATACAGCAAAATATTCGTCGTGCAATCACCAATCTCAAATGTTTGTAGTGAAGGTTAATCTAAAGTTCAAAGCAGTTTGAGTTTTGAACTTTAGAAATGAAACAGAACCTATCAACACCGCAAGCAAATCTGAAATTAGCACTTTGGAATGCCGAGGCTGAATCGTTAAGTAGTAGCGAACTTTATATAAAGCTGCAAGAACTCGATCTTCCCGAAGAAGTTGTCAGTCGATTGCACCAAATTCTGACCTACACCAAGAAAGTAGCAGGCAAAGTTTTTTCGGTCGGGAAGATTGTACTCCTCAAAGTTATCGAGTTTGTGAAAGCGCATCCTTTTCTAGTTGCAGGCGCTGGAATCGGGGCAGTAATTGGTGGTGCCATTGCAGGTTTAATAACCTCAATACCGTTTCTAGGTCAACTTCTAGCACCAATAGCAGCAATATTAGGCATAACCATTACAGCAGTTGGCGCAGTCATTGGACACAGACTTGATAAACAGTTTCAAGGTGTGGGTGAAGATATTGTTGAAATTGCCCAACACTTCTTTGCACTTCTTAAAGATGTGTTCAGTACTGTGTTTCCCAATACCACCACTGCTTAACTTTTATTTCTAAATCTCTAAAACCCAAAATGTCGAACACTCAAAATTTCACAAAGGAACAGCTTCTCAAAGCTATCGAGCGGTTAGAACAAAATCCAGATGATAAAGTTGGAATTCTTGCTAGTGTTGGAATTACTGCATTAGGTGCTGTTGGTACTGGTGCTGCTGCTGCAATCTTTGGAGCAACAACAGCTTCTATCCCAATCATTACAGCTTTAACAGGTTTCACTTTGACTGTGGCTGCTGCTCCCGTTGCGCTTGTAGCTGGTGCTGCTGTAGCTGGTGGAGCCGCCTTTTATGGCATATCGAGATTCGTTAAAGATGGCGGTTTTCAGGAAGGTAAACGTGATCAACTATCGAAAGAATACTGGGACAAGCTGAAAGATCTCCAGGCAAGAGAGAGGCGCTCTGAGGTCAAGCAGCATGACATTACGGACTTTTACGTATTTTTAAAAGAACCGCTTAGGCTTGATTTAATAAGTGTCGAAGATGCTCAACAATTAATTCAAGCTGTGGAAAATGGGCAAATTCCTTTGAGCGAGGCGTACGAGCTGGTAGGACAACTCCTGTGGGATGAGCAACCAATTTTGAGGGAGCAACCAACCCAGCAGGAGAAGATTATTACTGCCTGCCCACACTGCTCTCAAAAGCTTCATGTACCGATCGCTTTAGGAGCATTGACCCTTAACTGTCCAAAGTGTCAATTTAGCTGGTGGTTTTGGTCTCCAGCCTCACAAGGTAACGCAAGAGAAAAGCATATAACTAAGACCAGCAACGCATGGTGCAATAATTGCAGAAGCAAGTTTGGGACAGGCAGTTGTAAAGCATGTAGAGCAGCAATTAGGCGCTAATACGATAGCTCTAATGAAAGATCTCGTTAACCAAGGGTACAACTTGTCTAGAACCAAGCATCGGTACTAATGCTGTTTTGAGCAGGTTTAAAGCATGATTCACTAAACAGCACCGAACTACTTGCTGACTGACGGCTGAATGCTAATTGGCTTCGATGGGTAGGCAATGCGTTGATGATTCGATTGCTGCCAGACCTCGACAAAAACGGTGGCGATTTTAGACATATCATCGCGGGTGAGACCGGAATCAATCAGTTGTTTTTCTTGCCAGCGGGCGCGAAGGATTTTATTGATCATCGACAGAGCTTCTTTGGGCGTGGCATCTTTGAGCGATCGCAGTGCCGCCTCGCAGGAATCAGCCAGCATCACAATGCCAGTCTCACGCGATTGGGGTGCGGGTCCATCGTACTGAAAGTCTAAATCCTTGATTGGCGGCATGGGCTTGCTGTTTGCCAGAGCTTCCTGCACCTGTTGCTGCGCCTGATGGTAGAAGTAGGCGATCATCATCGTGCCTTGATGCTCAGGAATAAATGACTGCACGGCTTTGGGCAGACGGTACTTTCGCGCCATCACGATGCCTTCGGTAACATGTTTTTTGATGATGGCAGCGCTTTTCCAGGGGTGATCGATCAGGTCGTGCTTGTTGGGTCCACCCATCTGATTCTCAATAAAGCCCAGGGGATCGTGCATTTTGCCAATGTCGTGATAAAGGGTGCCAGCCCTGACCAGTTCGACGTTGCAGCCCAACACCCGCGCCGCTGCCTCTGCTAACGTGGCGACAAACAGCGTGTGCTGGAAGGTGCCGGGGGTTTTGGCGGCTAGTTGCTTGAGTAAAGGACGGTTGGGGTTTGCCAGTTCCACCAAACGAATGGTCGTCACAAGGTCAAATAGTTGCTCCAGATAGGGGCTGACCCCGATCGCCACAATACTCCAGGCAAGCCCGATTAGCCCATGAATGACCGTTGAGCCAAGGAGGGTGTAAAAGCCCGCGCCCGAAACCACGTTCAATAGCAGGTAAAGCACCCCTTGAAGGACACCCACGGCGGTTCCCAGCAATGCCAGCTCTTCGCGCGATCGCAGCCGTCCTGCCATATAGCCGCACAAGATGCCGCCTACCGCACTCGAAAGCAGATGGCTCCACGGCAGTACCGCGCCAATGGGCAAACAGAGCGCTAACAAAACCGTAGCTGCAATACCTAGCGGAGAGCCATAGAAGCTACCTACTAAAAGACCGATGGCTGGCAAATTTGTTGAGGGGACATGCAGCGCCAGCAGCAGCGGTGTACTGAAGGTCAGCAGCACAATCAGAATGCGATCGCGGCAACGCATTCCCGGATGAAATCGACGCTCTACAAGCCAATAGATCCCGACAGCGCCACCCACCACTACGCCGAAGCCCATTAACCCGTACCAATCCACGCCACGACGGCTCAGCTTGAACTTATCTAGCAGGGCGAAGTCAGCCGTGCTGATGATCTCGCCAGAATGCACAATAACCTCACCTTGACGAATCGATACCATTTCTGGCTTCACGTCTTGTGCTGCTCGTTCGGCGCTCAGTCGAGTTTGGGTCTCATCGCGTGTCAGGTTAGGCTGGAGCGATGCCAGCAAAATATTTGTCGCGATCGGCTCTGCGCCTGTGGGTACCCAATCCTTCACCTGTAGTCTGACTGCCTCATTCAGAATGGACTGTGGCAACTCTAAGGGAATGCCTTGCGCCAGAATGCGATCGGCTGCCTGGAGAATACGCGTTTGCGTTTGCCGCCATTCTGGATCGGTCAAGTCAAGCAGTGATGCATCGTAACTGGGTTTGCTCCCTGGAGTCGATGTTCCCGGAGTGGGTGTTTGAGATAGTGACTTGAGCGCAGCGACGTAGCGCGATCGCGCTTCCGTAATTGCGTCCGTTAAAGCGTTGTAGTCAGTTGCGCCAACCGTCCGACGGTACGATCGCAGTTCGGCAAACACTTTTTGCTGGGTTGCATCCAAAGCTGCTGTTTGGGGTTCGCGTCGAGCGGTTGCTGTATCAAGACGGGTTGGCACCCGGTTTACAGCCGTAGCAACCTGATTCCAATCTTGTGCAGAGGCTTTTCGCAAGTACGTTTGTATAGGAAGAGACAACGTAGCCGTTTTGGCAAACGGAAAGGCACCTGCCAGGTGCCTCAGTTCATTGCCCTGGTTTAACTGCTGCTGAATTGTTTGCTCAATGCGCTGGTTCATTAACTGATCCAGCATGAGTACCGAGGTTGCCTCTTTTCGAGCGACCTTGCGTTTTTCCTCTGTGGCTTTAGTATCTTCAACCGTAACGGTGGCGGGTGCAACGATGGTCTGTGGCGTAGCCTTACCCACATCCAACTTTGGCGCGTTGTAGAAGCGATGCCCGATCACACTGGTCAGAGAGACAACGGTAACGGCAACGAGCAAATAAGAACGAGACGCACTGCCTGGAGCAACTCTCAGCTTGGACACAGGTTGTCCATTCAGTTGCCCAGAGGAGCCGTTTGAACTCACTGGCAGCGGTTGAGTTGATTGACTCGATCGCGCTGAGGGCAAAAGCTGGTGCAGAAGAGTATGTTCGTTCAAGCTCTGACGCAACAGCGCTTCCCACTTTGTCCACAGTTGCCTGCCGCGATTGAAGCTCGGTGCTTCCAACGGTTGCGTCAGGCGATGAAGCAATTTCATAGTGACACGCGGTCGCCCCACCCGTGGCAGCGACTTTGAATGGGATAACGAGACGGAGCGAGAACGATCGACATAGCCCTTCCATTATAGAAACCCGTTTTACCTTTGCAGCGGAGCCTCACCACACACCTTTATAGACGTTGATCAGCACTTTAACGAGGACGAATCACCCCAGGAGCGGCGATCGCAGATGCGTTGGTTACGGTTCCTGAAGCGTAAACACCTGACCAAACGGCAAACAGACGGGCTGCCAGCTGATTCATCTCTTCGCTAGAAAGCCCCCATAGCAAAGGGATTGAGCTATTTATCCGCCATGACAATGGCAGTCCGTTGAGGCTGTTATGAGCACCGCTCAAGGCACCCGTCAAGGCACATGCCGCTGGCGCAACCTCACCGCTACGCGCCGCCCGCAACAGTGATAGACGCAGATCGTCTGGCGTACTCAGGAAACAGTAGAAGGCGATCGCGATCGCCCTGCTCTCCGATTGAGTGGTTACAGCTCGTAGCTGTTCGATCGCGGCGTAAAGTCCGGCACCATGTTGGAGAAGAGTCTGAACCTGCTCCAACGTCTTCGTCAAATTTAGCAGGGAAGCGGTTGGCTTGGCAGTACTCTGTTTGAGGTAAGCAAGGATTTGGGGCAACAGGGTCAGGCGTTCCAGGCGCTCTTTCAGTACCTGCGCGATCGCATAGCCGATCGCCAGCAGCCCAGCTTCACCATCGGGCGGAGCTTGCCAGAGCTGAACTGTTTGTACCAATAGCTGCTGTTGTCTGATTTCACTATCATAAAAGAATAAGGCGATGGGGAGTGTAGCCAGTGCTCCTTCCGCCGCCTTCAAGGAAGCGCGCGGTTTGCCCAATGCTGCACCAACCGCCAACCGATCAGCCGCAAGGCGAACGCCGATCGCCGCCATTTCCAGCTCGTGCCAGCTACCAGCTTGAACGAGCGCACGAGCACAACGAACTGCGGCACTACCCCAAGGGGCTGAAGACGTAGAAGAAATGCTGCGTCCAGAGGCACTCCCAGGATGCCAACTGGTGAGATTAGCCGGAGCCAGGGCTGACAGATCTTGCCTTAATCCAGTGGTGCCGTCCGGTGTTGAAGGTTGTCCTAACCGACTGTAAGTCCCCAACTCATCACCCAACGCCGCTACCAGCAGTGTTCCTTGAAAGCGGCTCAATAGTGAATGGCGCATCGATCGTCGATTACTCCTACTACGTCTTGCTCAACGTGGACATGGTTATGGTAGAAACGGCACATCGTGCGATCGTTGCTGTAAAACAGATATCACAACTCATCCCACCTTCATGGCTCTTGTCTGTTCTTGTCTGTATGGTATGACGATCCGCTTCGATCGTTCTCGCACATGCTTCAGAGGTGATTTAAGAAACTCTCTGGTTGTATTTGATCCTGACTCATCTATAGTATCTCTAGGGTAAATTTACTGGATGGAAACCGCTCTGATGAGCATCTTCACCCCCTCAACCGCCTGTTTGTCAAAAAATATTCTCACCGATCGGCGTTTTGAATCATCGTTCAATTCTTTCTAGAAGGATTCCAGCAATGGGTAACACGCGGGCAGACTCATCTAAGCCTCCGACGTTAATTTTTTGGCTGCTTCGCCGCACAGCCTTCAGTTTGTCGGCAATCAGCTTAGGCTATACCGCCCTCGTTTACGCTACGACAGCGAGTGCTTTTAGCCAGACAACTGGTGCCGCAGCCACCGAGTCAATCGGAGCCACTCCCACTGATGCACTCATGCGTCCGACGCTAAAACCGGGTAGTCGAGGATCTGAGGTGACTGAGCTGCAAGCAACCCTTAAACTATTGGGATACTACGGGGGCAGAGTCGATGGGGTCTATGGTCAGAGCACTGTTTCGGCTGTTTCCCAGTTTCAGCAAGCGGCTGGCTTGAGTGCAGACGGTGTTACAGGTCCAGCAACCTGGAATCGTCTTTTTCCAGCGATCGCAGAGATGCCTAGCCCAGCCCCGATAGCGGCAACTCCAACCCCCACTCCAACCACGAGCAGCCCCGTATCACCTTCAGTCGGCAGCGGCTCAGCATCATTCCCGATTCCTACGGGGGCAAGCCCAGCACCCTCAAGCAATGTGCCTGCTGCCAGCCCTCGCCCCGCTGTGAAACCTGCTTCGACTAAAGTGGCTCCAACACGGGCTAAACCAGCCAAAGAAGCCCGTCCGGCAGCAGTGAATACACCAACCACTGCATCGGTAGCGCTGCCGATCTTAAAGCAGGGTATGAAGGGATCGGCTGTGCTGGTGCTGCAAGAACGGCTACAATCGCTCGGTATCTTAAAAGGTGCAGCCGATGGCACGTTTGGTGCCGAAACGTTGACGGCTGTGAAGGCTGCACAACGACGCTTTAAGCTTGAGCCGGATGGGGTGGTTGGTGCGGGAACATGGGGCGCTCTACTGAGATAGTACTGAATTTCAGTAAATTTCGCGTCGCTGCAAGGTCTTGTCTATCCATAAACTAAGTGTGGCGATCGCAAATCGTCCGTTGTTGCACGGAATTGTCTCAGCCGTTGTCAGAAGATCTGCGGATTGTACCCAGAGGCTTTGCAGTTTCACGGTCTGTCTGCTCGATCGTTGCAGGCGGCAGCTTGCAACCATTTTTTCGCATTAGCCCTTAAAAAGGCAGTTAGAGAAAGGCAGTTAAAAAGTGACTGTACACATGAAAGGGTTTATGGCTAAGCGACCGCGATCGAAACTGGCAGAGCAAAGTTTAACTCAGGGAAACCTGCTGCACCGGATGACTAACCGGATTCGGCAGTCTCTCGAGCTGCAAGAGATTCTCTCTGCCACGGTAGCGGAGATCCAGTCGTTTTTGGGCACCGATCGCGTCAAGATTTACCGCTTCCAACCCGATGGTACGGGAGTGGTCATTGCAGAAGCAACCGATCTGACACGCTTGCCGTCCTTGATGGGATTATACTTTCCAGCGACTGATATTCCTGCTGCTTCCAGAGAACTGTTCATTAAAGCGCGGCAGCGTTGCATTGTTGACGTGCCATCGCAAAGCGTTACCCTCAGTCGGTTAGAGCATCCCCAAACGCCGGGAGCATTGACCCTAGAGGACGTGCAAACGTTGCCGATCGAAGCGGTATTACGCCGTCCGGTTGATCCCTGCCACATAAAGTATCTGACAGCGATGGGGGTACAGTCCTCGCTCGTCATCCCGATTTTTCACCGTCAAGATTTGTGGGGGCTGCTCGTCTCTCATCACGCTACACCCAAGCAATTCTCCGAAAAGCGTCTAAAGACAGTGCAGATGGTGGCGGATCATGTGTCGATCGCGATCGCTCAATCCCAACTGCTCACCAATACCCGTGCGAAAGCCGATCGGGAAGCCATCATCAATCAGATTTCAACGCTGTTACACTCACCGATGCCCATCTACGAGGTACTACAGCTTGTCCTGGAACAGGTTGTTAAGGTAACTGGGTGTGCTGCGGGTCGTCTTTATCTAGCGTCAAATGAAGTCGATGCCATGACGCAGATTTACACTACAGGTCAGCAACCAGATGATCTCAGTCAAGACCAACCGCTAGAAGCCGCTTCTTTCTGGCAGCAGCTATTTACATCGGTCGAACTGCCTCCGCCATCGATAGAAGGCTTGCTGGATGAATGGGCAGAGCTAAATCTAGAGCACGATGCCCTCAACTATTTAACCGTAGAAAACCCGGCTGGGTGCAGCCCTAGAGTAGTGCCCGATTTGTACCAGGAACCACTGCTAGAAGAGGTGCGATCGGGCTTTCGCAGCACTCACATTCGCAGCCTACTGGTGATGCCCTTGCGCTACGGGGATCTACCCCTGGGTTGCCTGACGCTCTTCCGCGACGAAATTGACACGAATATTCTCTGGGCTGGTCGGTTTGACCCGGATGAACGGAATCAGCGCGTGCGAGAGTCATTTGCGGCTTGGCAAGAACTCAAGCATGGACAAGTGCAGCAGTGGACGACAAACGAACTTGAACTGGTGCGATCGCTGGGGACACACCTGACGATGGCGATCATGCAAAATCGACTCTACCGCTGCGAACGCGAACAGCGCATTCTGGTCGAAATGCGGAACCGTGAGCTTAACGTGGCACGCACATCGGCTGAAGAAGCAAGCCGCCTCAAGTCCGACTTTCTCTCCTCCACCAGCCACGAACTAAGAACCCCGCTTGCCTCTACGCTGAACTATCTTGAGCTGCTGAAGCAGGGCTTGTATGACAACCCAGAGGAACTGCAAGAATATATCAACGTTGCTTATCATTCAGCGGAGAATTTAGTTGATATCATCAACTAAATTCTTGATATTGCCAAAATTGAGGCAGGGCGAATGTCTGTTCAGTGGGAACTGATTGACCTGCAAAAACTTTTGCAAACACAAGCGGATCTCTTCCAGCTAGAGAGCCGTCAAAAGGGCATTCCCCTCTTGATTGATTGCCAGGTGAGCTGCGTCCGAGCAGATGTGGTCAAACTGAGACAAATTCTGACGAATCTGCTGGCAAACGCCTTTAAGTTTACTCACTCTGGCGACGTGCGTGTGCGTGTCCTTCGATGCATTCAAACGATCGACCAGTCACCCCAGCAGGTCATCGAAATTTCGGTTGCCGATACGGGCATTGGCATCGATCGTGAGCATAAAGACTTACTCTTTGAACCATTCGTACAGGCAGATGGTTCGATCAAACGCCGCTACGGTGGCACGGGTCTAGGGCTGACCATTTGCAAGCGCCTGGTGGAATTGATGAACGGACAAATTTGGCTAGAAAGCCCCGGCAAGGAGCAAGGCACGACCATCAGGTTTACTATCCCTGATCCATCACTCTAGCCGTAAGCAGCCCACAATTACTGTTGTAGGTCGGAAAAGAGCGATCTACTCCCGTTCCATGTCTGCGTATCCGTTTTGATACAAGAGAAGAAAAACCATGTGTGGCTGGAATGTACTTTTGGTTGATGATGACGCACTGTTGGCAAAAGGAACTGCCAAACTGATTCAGCGGTTGGGTGGACATCAGGTTGTCATTGCAGATGAGCCTGCCGCGATCGTTTCGTGCTGTCGATCGCAGCCTACTGACATTGTGCTGATGGATGTCAACTTACCCGGAGCTGAATGGGAGGGACAAGCGATCAGTGGTGCCGACCTGGCACGCTTTCTCAAAAACCACCCCGAAACCTCACATTTGCCAATTATTCTTGTCACTGCCTATGCCATGCTCAATGAGCGTGAGGGGTTGCTGAAACGATCGCAAGCCGATGCACTTTGCGTCAAGCCCATCACCAATTACCAGGCGCTGCTAGAACTCATCGATCGCCTCTGCAAGGGCGGGCAGCTTCAGGATGAGGGGGGAGGGGAGTGAAGTGATGGAGGGGAGTGGGGAGTGGGGAGTGGGGAGTAGGGGTGAGGCAGGGGAAGTTTTGAGTTTTAAATAGCACTTTGCGCCGATACGCTAAAAAGCTTTGAATACAGTTTTTAGCCTTTAGCCTTTAGCCTTTAGCCTTTAGCCTTTGTCTTCTGCCTCCTGCCCTCTTCCTACTCATCCGGCATCTCAACCAGCACCGTTACTGATGCGACGGCGACCAGCATTTCATCGTTTTTGTCATTGAGTGACGCGATCGCTCGTCCTTGAACAATCATGCCGCCAGCCTCTACTTTGAGCGTTTTGCGTCCAAAGGGCAGCACTGCCAGCACGTCCGCTTCTCGCACCTGATCGGGGTACGGTACCGCTACCTGAACCTCGACCAGCATCTGATCGGGATCGCTTAAACCAGCGACTTCCCAAATGCCAGGAAGGGCGTTGTGTGCGATCGCGTTACGGACAGCACGAGCCGCTGCAACAGTTGGTTCCTGCCCGTGTTGGTCAACGCCCATACCCATTTCGATCACGAAGCGTTTGCGAGACATAGCACCTCTAGTAAGACTGGACATTGAGTCTGGATTATTGCTGAGATTCTGCGAGGAGATCGCCGATCGCGGCAATGAGCAGGAACACGCCTGCGATCGCCAGCGCCATTACCTGACTGTGCGTGCTGGAAAGCACTACTAAGCTAATCACAACCAGCGTTGGTAATTTCGTTTTGACCACGGAGTCGCAGACGTTACGCAAATCTCTGGTCACTTTTTCCCGTTCTGTTGGCGTTTTGCTGCCTGTGACATAGCGCCAAAGCTGTCCCGTTTGCAGAAGCATGAATAGTTTACTGCGCGTTGCCGGGTAGAAATCAGGCTGAAGGCTCAAAGCCTCATCGAAATTTGCGATCGCGGCATCAAAGCGGCGCAATTTCCGTAAGGCAAGCCCCCGTTGATGCCAGAGCCGATAGCGCTTCGGCTCTGCCTGCAACAGTTTGTCGTAGCTAGAAATGGCTTCTTCATAGCGACCCAGCTTTTGTAGTGCCGCGCCTCGGTTGCCCCAGGTGAATGGCTCGTCTGGTTTCAAAGCCAGCGCCTTGTCGTAGCTGACCACCGCTTCTTCGTAGCGTCCTTGACGGTTGAGGGCATCGCTCAGGGTGCTCCATGCTTGATGGTCATCAGGGTTTAGTTCCAGGGCACGATCGCAACTGTTCGCTGCTGCTTCATGTCGTCCCAGACGATATAGGGCTGCACCCTTCACGCTCCAGGCTTCAGCGGACGATGGCTCCAGCTCCAGGGCACGATCGCAACTGACGATCGCGGTCTCCTGCTCTCCTGCCTTCAGCAAAGCAGCAGCATGACCCGCCCACACATCGTGCCAACCGGGTCGTAGGGTCAGTGCCTCAGCAAAACTGGCGATCGCGGTATTCACGTCGTGAGTGTCTAACGCTTGTCGCCCTTGCTGATACAGCAGTAATGCCTTCAAAGCGTCAGCCGTTTGCTGATCGGTCAATCTCTGACCACGCGCTTCGGGTGAGAGATTCCAGTATTGTTGATAGTCCGTTTCGGAAAAATCTTCATGCCAACTCATAGGAAGATCGCCCATCGATAGTAGACTGACGGAGGCAGGGGAAAGGGGAAAGGCTAAAGGCTAAAAAATAAAGGCTAGAGGCTGAAATTTTGAGTTGAAAATTTTGTTCTTGATTTCTAAGTCTATTGACCACTGAATTTTGATCCTTCATCCTTTAGCCTTTCCCTCTACCTTTCTAACAACCAACAACCAACAACTTTAAAGTGCCGTTATGAGTACTGAACTTGACCCTACAACACAATCGAAAAAGCAGGTTGGAGCGGCTGCCGCTGCACGAGTGCAGTCAGGTTCCATTGTAGGACTCGGCACTGGGTCAACGACAGCGTTTGCGATTCAGTCGTTGGGCGATCGGCTCAAAAGTGGCGATCTGAAGGACATCAAAGGCGTGAGTACCTCGTTTCAGGCGATCGTGCTGGCAAAAGAATACGGCATTCCGCTGACGACGCTAGATGAGGTCGATCGCATTGATATCGCGATCGATGGTGCCGATGAGGTTGACCCGCAGAAGAATCTGATCAAAGGTGGCGGCGCGGCTCACACCCAGGAAAAGATTGTCGATGCCTTCGCCGATCAATTCATTGTCGTAGTCGATAGTGGCAAGTTGGTTGCTAAGCTGGGCACGACATTTCTGTTGCCTGTAGAAGTGATTCCGATGGCGATGAGTCCCGTGATGAAGGCGATCGTGACATTGGGTGGCAAACCCCAACTCCGCATGGGGGTCAAAAAAGCAGGTCCTGTCATTACCGATCAAGGCAACTTTGTCATCGACGTAAAATTTGACAATGGTATTGATAACCCCGCTGAGCTAGAGAAAATTCTCAACAATATTCCTGGCGTTTTGGAGAATGGTTTGTTTGTCGGCGTTGCCAGCCTTGTCCTGGTCGGCGAAGTGAAAGATGGGAAGCCATCGGTAAGAGAGTTTTGAGGGATGAGAGCTGAAAGCTGAAAGCTGAAAGCTGAAGGCTGAAGGCTGAAGGCTGAGCCTCCTGCTTTCTCACAACGCCTTCTCGCTAAAAGGCAAAACTCAGGCTTCTTCGCTCTAGCTTGCGAATGATTGCAACAGAACGTTACGAAAGCAGTGCGTAGACCGTGAGCAGAACGTTTTAGACTTTTAAAGCGATCAGCGTTCAGCCGTTAGTGGTCAGCTTGAGTTTGATGCGCTTTAAGTCTCACAGGCTTCTAGTAAGTCACCAATCACTCGCTATCAACAACCCACTTCACCACATCATTCAGTCATTGGCTGCCGACGGCTGACCGCTCCCGCCAACTGCTCATCCCTTTGTCCTCTCGCCGCATTACTCCTATGTTTCCTAACCAGCGTCCCCGTCGTCTTCGCAGCCATCCTCAGCTTCGTCGGATGGTACGTGAAACAGTTGTCACCACGAGCGACTTAATCTATCCACTGTTTGCGGTGCCTGGGGAGGGCTTTGCAAAAGAAGTGCGATCGATGCCGGGTGTCTTTCAGCTTTCGGTAGACAAAATCGTGGAAGAAGCGAAGGAAGTCTACGACCTGGGTATTCCAGCGATCATTCTGTTTGGCATTCCTGCCGATAAAGATACGGATGCGACGGGTGCATGGCACGATCATGGCATTGTGCAAAAAGCGGCTACGGCGGTGAAGCAGGCGGTTCCCGATTTGCTTGTCATTGCTGACACCTGCCTTTGCGAATATACATCTCACGGGCACTGTGGCTATCTGCAAGTCGGTGATCTGAGTGGACGGGTATTGAACGATCCCACGCTGGAACTGCTGAAGAAAACCGCTGTTTCGCAGGCACAGGCAGGAGCCGACATCATTGCGCCATCGGGCATGATGGATGGGTTTGTGCAGGCGATTCGCGAAGGGCTGGATGCGGCAGGTTTTGAAGACACGCCGATCATGTCTTATGCGGCGAAGTATGCCTCTGCCTACTATGGTCCCTTTCGAGATGCGGCAGACTCTGCCCCTCAGTTTGGCGATCGACGCACCTACCAGATGGACCCTGGCAACGCCCGCGAGGCAATCAAAGAAATTGAACTCGACATCGCTGAAGGTGCCGATATGCTGATGGTGAAGCCCGCTCTGGCATATATGGACATCATTTGGCGCGTGAAAGAAGCAACCAATCTACCCGTTGCCGCTTATAACGTTTCCGGCGAATACTCCATGATTAAAGCCGCTGCCCTCAATGACTGGATCGACGAACAGCGTGTGGTGATGGAAACATTGACAGGCTTCAAACGTGCTGGAGCTGATTTGATCCTGACCTACCACGCTAAAGATGCGGCTCGCTGGCTGGGAGTGTAGCGATCAGATCAGTTTGTAGATGAGGGTCAAGAACATTCCCGACCCTTACTTTCATGATTTCTGCCCTGCCCTTGCTAAGTCTTCCGCTGAATCAGGTTTGGAAAATCCGGCACGAGCAACGATGCGTCCAACTGCCCTTGCTGATTGTAAAAGCTCATTACCCCACTCTTGCCGCAGAGCCAGACTTCTACTGCGCCTGCACCAAGGTAGAGTTCTTTCTTGACCAGCATTTCTTCGAGCGTGTTGCTGGCTGATTTCACTTCGACACAAATTTCGGGTGCGATCGAGGCAGCAGTCTCTTCTTCAATCACATCCAGGCGGCGATCGGAAACCCAAACAACATCAGCCACTTTAACGCCATCCGTCGTTTGAATGGCTAACTCTGGCATAACGGTTCCTGTTGACAACAAAGACTCCAGAAGGCTTTGAATCCTGCCTTGAAAAAAGGAATGCTTCACCTTGACAGGACTCATCACAATCTGCCCCCATTTATTCAGTTCAATCTTAAAGGGGAGATCTTGCAACGCTTTGTTGTCACACACTTCTTGCCAGTTCATCGCTAGAGCCTCGATCTTTGCAGACAACTATGATCGATCAGATACTCAGTCCATCTTAAAGTGGTTTTGGTCGCAATGTTTTTTAGCCTAAAGCCGACAGAACTGCCGATCGCGTTCCATTTGCCGTTCTTGCCAGCCAAAGGAAAAATGACTGATCGATTGAATGGGTGGTGAGAGCGATCGCAACGCCCCCATTTGCGCCTCTAGTGAGGGTCGCTCGGTTGCTTGTTGCCATTGCCCTGTGATTACGGGCGCAACGATCGTGCCGACTGTCGCCTGACTCAGCACCTTTTGCACCTGCGCGTTGATGCAACTGGTATCGCCACACAGCCCGTATGCCATCGGATGCCACTCGATCGCGGTGGGAAAGCGATCCCATGCCTGCAAGCGAGAATCAAAGCCTTTGCCGATCGCTTGATTGGCTTCGGGAAAAAACGCCGCGCCGACTGCGATATCTTGCTGCTGCACGGGAGCGGCGGCTGTAGTGAGAAAATCGATCGGACCCTGCATAGCATGAGCCACTGCCAAATTCCACAGTTGGGACTGGATTGCCGTCAAACCTGTGGCTGATCCGGGCGATCGTCCCTGCCACAGCGGTTCCTTTTCAGTGGGATAGAGCTTGTTGACGGCTGCCAAATCGCTTGCTGTCACAGTTCCCTGTGCGACATAGCGGCGCATTAGCTCCAGCCCCTTTTGATTTTGGGCACGTTGAAACAGTGCTTGCTGCGAGGCATCGCCATAAATCCACAAGTCTTTGACCTTGCTGACGATCGAAGCTCCGCCAACGCCTTTGGGATAGCGAATATAGTCAAACAACACGCCATCGGGTCGTCGTCGCAGCACTGCTTGCAAAAGCTGAAGGTAATCAGTCTGAGCCTGGGCATTATATGGGTCAGCAAAAATTTCATCCTGCACGGTCAGATCCACACTGGTATCCTGGCTGACTTTCGTGCCCACTGCGAGGCTGGTGTCACCCTGCCCGTTACGTGCCAACACAGACTGGCGATCGGGTCGCACGGCATAGGTATAGCCAAAATTGAGGGCAAACATCCAGGCGTAAACCTTGAGACCGCGATCGTGCCCTTTCTGGATTACTTGCGCCAACAGGTCTGTTTGCTCGTAGCCCGGTGCTTGCACAACCGACGACCACGGGGTTGGGTTCGCGCTGGATGGTAGCAAGACCTGACCGTTAGAAAAGGTATCCACATAGATCTGGTTGTAGCCGCGATCGACGATGCGATCGAGCACCGCCTCCAGCACTCCAGGCTGGCTGTCACAAGGGTACAGACGCAACCAGATGCCCTCAGTCTTAAACTGGCTTTGGCTGCGGCATTGCGCTAACTGTTGCCCCTGCTGCGCCAGCACCGCTTGATAAGTTTTCTGAGCGGCGGCATCACCAGTCAAAGCTGCCTGAAGTACCGCTGTTTTTTGCTTGACTGCTGCTGCTGAAAGCTGACATTCGTCGATCGCCTGTGCAGAGCTAACCAAAAGCCAATGGCTGAGTAGACTGACGGTAAGGGCGATCGCCAGCAGGCTGATTAGAACACTTCTGCGACGGATCATGGCAAGGCAGATTGAGCTTTCAGATACGATGAAAACACAGTCTACACCCTGGCATGACACTAGTCCGGACGTTGCTGAAGTGTCATGTAACAACCGCCAGCTTACAACCAAACCTCTGTCGCTCTAGAGACTGCTTCTGCTCTCAGTTGTGATGAGGGACGATCGCACCGCCTCTTTCAGCAAGCAATTACGAGCGCTCGTTTACCGCTACAACGTCTGGCGTTTTTTCAACCACAGCGTCTTCAGCTAGATCGTCTTCAGCCACAGCGTCTTCAGGAATGATTTCTTCCGCCACAACCTCTTCCGCCACAACCTCTTCCGCCACAACTTCTTCCGCTGCTACTTCTTCCGCCGCAACTTCTTCCGCTACAACTTCTTCCGCCGCAACTTCGTCTGCTGCTACTTCTTCCGCCACAACTTCTTCCGCTGCAACTTCTTCTGCTGCAACTTCTTCTGCTGCAACTTCTTCAGTCACTGCTTCTTCAGCAATGATTTCTTCTGTCACCTCTGACAGTACTTCCTCAACTTCAGGCTCTGGTGGTTTGGGCTTTGTTGGTTTGGGTCCACGCATCAGCGCTGGGCTAAGCATTTGTCTTGGCTCTTCGTCGCGCCCTTTGCCTCTGCCTTTGCCCTTGCCTCTATCCTTCTCGGTGCCACGATCGCTCGTTTTGTCTTTGTCTTTGTCTTTATTGAGCGTTGGGCGATCGACGTTCCGCGTTGGCAACGCTTGGGCAACGCCTTCGCTGCGCTCACCGTTTAACGTTGGACGATCGACATTCCGTGTTGGCAATGCTTTCGCAACGGTCTCGCTGCTTTCGCCTTCGGGTTTCGCCTGACGTTCAGACTTCTTAATTGGACGCTCTACCATCACTAGAATCCCTTTCTACCTAACGCTATCCTAGCTTGCATGGGTCACAGCAGATGCCTTTTTCAACAATTGGGTGAAATCAGGCGACGCTCAGCGACAGCAATTCATCGGTCATCTCAAAATTTGCGGTCACGCTCTGCACATCATCCAGATCTTCGAGAGCATCCATGAGTTTGAGGAGCGATCGCGCCTGGTCGGGATCATTCACCTCTAGCGTATTGCCGGGAATCCAGCGCAATTCGACACGACTCACCCGATAGTTTTTCTCCTTCAGTATTTGGCTGAGCGGTTCTAAATTCGGCACCTCGGTCAGCGCTTCTGCAACCGTACCATCTTCGGTTTCAATCAGTTCATAGGTGTCTGCACCACCCTCCAGAAACGCCTCCAGCAGCTCATCTTCCTGAATTTGCACGGTCTCCGATCGACGCTTGCGTCCCGTTTCCACAGGCACAAGGGATACTTCTACAACCCCTTTTTGCTCAAACATCCAGCCCACACAGCCCGTTTCACCCAGGTTCCCACCGTTTTTGCTAAAAGCAACCCGCAAATCGGCTGCCGTCCGGTTGCGGTTGTCGGTCAGCGCTTCGATGAGAATCGCCACACCACCGGGACCGTAGCCTTCGTAACGAATCGCCTCCAGAGCGGCATTGTCGGCTCCCAGTTTGCCAGCCCCTTTCGCGATCGCTCGATCGATATTGTCGTTGGGAATGCCTGCTGCCTTTGCTTTGTCGATCGCCGTCCGCAGTTGAAAATTCCCCTCTGGATCAGGCACACCACTCCGCGCCGCCACAATAATTTCCCGCGAAATCTTGGTAAACACCTTGCCCTTCACCGCATCAACCCTGGCTTTCTGCCGCTTGATGTTTGCCCACTTACTATGTCCTGCCATGTCGCATCGATCGCACTAACGCCATTAACAGGATAGACAACGGAGGGGGGGAGTAGGGAGTGGGGAGTAGGGAGTGGGGAAGGTGAAGGCAGAAGGCTAAAGGCTAAAGGTTAAAAAGCTGACCGCTGATCGCTGATCGCTCAATCCACTCAAAACTCAAAACTCCCCCTTCATCCTTTCCCGCCCGTGAACGCTACACCTTGAATGAAGTAACGGTTGAAAAAGGCATAGACCGCTAGTGCGGGTAAGGTGAAAATCATGGAGGCTGCCATGATGTAATTCCAGTAGCTAATGTACTGACCTTTAAAGGCATTTAACCCGAGGGGCAGTGTGAACATTTCGGGATCAGAAAGAATCACTAGCGGCATGAGAAATTCATTCCAGGAACCCATAAAAATGAAGATAGTTTGAGCGGCTAAAGCGGGTTTGGCAAGGGGTAAAACAATTTGAAAAAAGGTGCCAAAACGACCCAGACCATCTAGCGCAGCGGCTTCTTCTAGCTCTTTTGGAAAGTTAATAAAAAACTGCCGCATCATAAAAATAAAGGTGGCATTAACCGCAGACGGCACAATTAAGCTTTGATAGGTATTGAGCCAACCAAGCGATTTTAGAATTAGAAACTTGGGTAAGAGGGTAACTTGTCCCGGTACCATAAGGACTGCCAGAATGAGAAAAAACCAGAATTGATTGCCTGGAAATTGAATTCTTGCCAGGGCGTAACCTGCCATTGAGTTAAAGAGCAGATTTAGCAATGTGACTGAGATGGCAGCGATCGCGCTATTCATTAACCAACGACCAAACAATGGCTCCTGCGTGAAAATTGTCTGATAATTCTTCAGCGTAAACTGCTCAGGTATTAGATTAAGCCCACCTGCTGCAATTTCAGCCAGCGATTTGAATGAAGCAGAAAAAGCCCAGGCAAACGGCAATAAAGTAATCAGCGTATAGGCAATTAAAACAACGTATAAAAAACTGGTTGACCAGCGAATCGGTTTCATTTTCGGCTCCTAGTCCAATCGTTCTTCCTTAAACAAAGTGCGCTGAATCAGTGTTGAAAGCATGAGAATGACTGCTAAGACTAACGTCAGCGCTAACGCATAACCCATATCTAAATTCTTAAAAGCGTATTGGTAGATTAGAAGGACGATCGTCAACGTCGAATCATTTGGACCACCAGAGCCTGCCGAGAAAATATAGGACTGATCAAAGAGTTGGAAGGTACCAATAATTCCCATTACGACGACAAAGAACGTAACGGGTTGTAAGAAAGGCAGTGTAATGTGCAGCAGTTTTTCCCAAATACTCGCGCCATCAAGTGTTGCTGCTTCGTACAAAGTCTCTGGAATATCCTGTAGCGCCGCTAAATAAATCACCATAAAAAGTGGCGCGGTTGACCAAATGTTCATGATCATAATGCCTTTCAGCGCTACATTTGGATCGCCCAACCAATTGTAAGTTGGCAAGTGTAGAAGACCCAATACACTGTTCAATAGTCCGTTTGAGTTGTAGATCCACATAAAAATCAGAGTTAATACCGCTGATGATGTGACAGTGGGCAGAAAAAACGCGACTCGAAACCAGGAACGACCCTTAATCTGACTATTGAGAATGAGAGCTAGTCCCAGTGCAAGAACAGTCTGGATCGGAACGACGATCGCCACATACTCAGCCGTATTTTTGAGCGCAATCCACACACGATCGTCTTGTGCAATCCGAGCGAAGTTTTTCAACCCTGTAAACTGATAGCTCACATCACCTAGTAGCTGTACTTTCTGGAATGCCAATACGACGGCATAGGCGATCGGCAGAATTAAAAAGACTCCAGCAATCAAAATGGTCGGAGCCATAAAGAGGTAACCTGTTACGTTCTCTTCTATAACCCGGTTTTTCCAGCGATCGTTAATCAGTCTATTCATAGATGTCCGTCTACCTTTAGACCTCCAATTTCTCAAAGAAATTGGAGGTCTGTTAGCAATGATTAATTCGCTAAATAAATCTCTCGATTGGCTGTATCTTGTGCTTTTTTCATCGCTTGCGGTAAAGGCTGCTCACCCAATAATGCACTGATAAATTGATTATTAAAATTCATGCGTATTGTTGGTAGATTTTCGCCTGCCTGCCAGATCGTTGCATAATTTGTTCCCCTTGCAAACGGTGCATAAAGAGGATTTTTGTTATAACTCAAACCTGCTAAAACCGATCGGCGGGTGGGCAGCGCTAACCCCTGCTTTGCCCAGGCTTTCATACCCTCAGTCCCAGTGAGATAAGCAATTAATTTCCAGGCAGCTTCTTTATGCTTTGCTTTGCGATTCATAACATATGCGACTGTGAATGCCATTGTGCCTTTTTTGCCATTAATTGTAGGCACTTCAGCTGTAGCAACATCAATCTTTGGAAACGTTTCTTTGAGATACGGCATCGCCCACGTGCCTTCAAGTGTCATCGCAACTTTTCCTTGACCCAATAGATCGCTACCCGATGTCGCACCGACATCAGTTGGTTGTACTGCTGTACGATCGCGCCGATACTGATCAACAACCAACTGCAAACCCTTTAAACTATGAGGCTCTGAAAAAGATGCATAACCATTTTGCTCAACTAATTTGCCATCGAATGCTTTAATGATAAAGACTTGACGCGCTAATTCTGGGGCAAGCCCAAAGCCATATTGATCGATCCTTCCATCTTGATTACGATCGATCGTTAATTTCTTAGAATCAATCAACAAGTCGTTCCATGTTTCAGGAGGTTTCGTTATACCAGCAGCAACAAAAGCTTTTTTGTTATAAATGAGTGCTAGTGTAGAAACGTCTTTTGGTAAACCATAAAGGTTACCGTTGCGCTTAAAAGCATTTAGCATTAGTGGCTCAAAATCAGCGAGGTTGAAGGCTGCTGTGATGTAAGCATCCAACGGTTCCAAGACATTATATTTCATCAACAAAGGAGCTTCAAGCGCATCTAGATAAAAAACATCGGGTGCAACGTCACCAATCAGGCGAGTCTTGATGACATCCATGTACTCACTGTTGATGACTTCGTACTTAATTTTAATAGTGGGATTCTTCGCCTCAAAATCCCGGATAACCCGCTTTAAAAGTTGGTTTTCATCGGGGCTGCTCTGCCAACCGCTCAATGTAACTGTAATCAGTGGTTCCGGTTGTTTTGAGTCATTTTGATTGAGTGAAGCTGCCCTTTGGTTTCGACAGCCTGTTAATGCGATCGCGGCAAAAATAAAACAACCTAATCCGATTTTTTTAAGATCTATATGCATGATTATCAGGCAGCGATCGCGTATTGAGAGCAGCTTCTTTCTAATCTATAGCGTGATGTTCTTGCTACGCGAGCAAAAAATATTTATTCCCTCTGTAGGGGCATTACAGCTAACGCCTCTACGTCATGCGTCGAAATATTGAGGGTCGCTGACTGTCTCAGCAATTCAGGTACGATCGCACTGACATCAGTTAGTGCAAAAAACGAGTGCTGATTAGCTACCAGAGGTAGGCAGAATGGAACAGACAGAAAAAGTTGCCTGGCTACGTGAAAATACCAGTCTAAATGCCCTTTCAGAGCAAGCTTTAGCGGCGATCGCAGCCGCTATTCAGGAAGAATCGGTACAGGAAAATCGTCGGCTTGTTCTGGAGGATACCTCCCCCGAGGCACTCTATATTCTTAAAGCAGGGCGACTGGAAAGCTACCGCAGCAGCGCAACAGGTCTTGCTAATGCAGTGAGCCTTTTGCCAGGAACCATTCTGCATCTCAAAGAATTGGCGTTAGACCAGCCCGTTGAAGCAACAGTCATTACCCTGAGTGATGGTGTGCTCTGGTCGATTCCCAAAGCTGACTTTTTGGCGATCGTGCAGCGGCATCCCGAAATTACCCAGACACTATCGCGCCAGTTAGCCAGCGAATTGGATCAGGTTTCAGCCCAACTGATCTATGAACGCGAGCGACAGACGGCACTACGTCCCTATCTAGTGCCTAAAGTACGACGAGGGATTGTGGGTTCTAGCCGCTATGCAACACGGCTACGTCAGGAAATTAAAAAGGCAGCAGACGATCGGCGATCGGTGCTGGTCTTCGGCGAACCGGGATTAGGTAAAGATAATGCGACTGCGCTGATTCATTTTGGCTCTCGCTACCGCCATGAGCCGATGCTTAAAATTGACTGCGATACCCTACAAACCAGCGGTTCAGAGCTGTTTGGGCGTGTGGGTGGTAAACCGGGACTAATTGACTGGCTGGGTGAGGGCACCTTGCTGCTCAACAATGTTCAGGAGTTGACACCGGACTTACAGAACAAACTGGTACGGCTCCTGGAAACCGGAGAGTATGACCTCGTTAAACGCGAGGGTGAACCGTCTGCACCGTCCCGCCAATGTCAGGCACGTATCGTAATGACATCCGAAAAGGTTCTGCCAGCACTAGAGCGAAAAGGGCTAGTGGGGCATATTATCCGAGTCCCGCCGTTACGAGTACGAAAAGCCGATACTTTATCGCAGGTAGAGTATTATCTAAGCTTGTTTTGTCGCGCTAGAGGGCTGGCTAAACCCAAGGTAACGCCAGAGGCACTGCGTCGGCTTCAGGGCTACGACTTTCCTGGTAATTTAACTGAGCTAGAAAATCTGGTAGAGCGGGCAGTACTGCAATCGGATGGTGCCTCAGAACTCACTGAAGAAGTATTTTGGTCAGTGAGTGTGAAAACCAGGCGGTTTCGCGTCAATTTACTCAATTCTTCACCCCAATTACGCCAGTTTTTGCGGAGTCCCTGGTATCCCGATCGCATCAACTATGGCTTCACGCTCGGCTTTTTTGCCGTCGTCGTCGCCGTACTGATGTTGGGACCGCAGAGCCGTCATGACAACATCGCGCTCAATCTATTTTGGGCATGGTGGTGGACTCTGATTCTCCTGGCATTCCCATTCATTGGACGGCTCTGGTGCTCGGTTTGCCCGTTCATGATCTATGGCGAGTTAGCCCAGAAAATCTCGCTCTGGCTCTATCCCCGACAACTGCTGCCCTGGCCCCGACAGCAAGCCGAAAAATGGGGCGGATGGTTTTTGTTCGGCATGTTTACCTTGATTTTGCTGTGGGAAGAACTTTGGAACTTAGAGGACACCGCTTATCTATCCGGTTGCTTGCTGCTGCTGATCACGGCAGGTGCAGTCATCTTCTCGCTGTTGTTTGAACGTCGCTTTTGGTGCCGTTACCTCTGCCCGATCGGCGGCATGAATGGGCTGTTTGCTAAACTGTCGATGGTCGAACTCCGGGCACAGCAGGGCATTTGTTCCGCTACGTGTACAACCTATCAGTGCTACAAAGGCGGACCTCAGAAAGGGGAAGGTCTGGAAACAGGCGGTTGTCCACTCTATTCTCACCCGGCTCAGCTTGAGGATAACCGCGATTGTGTGCTTTGCATGACCTGTCTCAAAGCCTGTCCTCATCGATCGGTTGAGCTAAACCTGCGACCACCCGGCATTGAATTATGGACAACGCACACGCCGACCTACGCTGAAATTTGCCTGCTCTTCTTGCTTTTCGGAGGCGTATTTCTGCATCGGTTGCCTGAAATTGAGGCGCAGTTTGGTTGGCAATTACACCTGAACAATTTTGGCATTCATGCGGGCGTTTCACTATTGGCGTTGCTGCTACCCAGCACGATCGCCCTTCTTGCTCATGCTACCATCCGGCTATTCCAGCGCAGCTACAAACCCCGCCCGTTTTTGGAACTAGCGTATGGCTACCTGCCCCTCGTCTTAGGCGCAAGTCTGGCACACTACTTACGTCTAGGACTCACTGAAGCAGGACAGGTTATTCCCGTCAGCTTTGCGACCGTTGGCTTAGGGACAGCTAATTTACCGATCGCCGTTGCTGATCCTGCTGTCATTGCCTTTTTACAAAGCGTTACCTTGATTTTCTCCTTCTGGCTCAGCGTTATTCTGACCCAAAAAATTGCCCGTCAGTCGCTTGTGAAACTGCTGCCACAACATCTGTCAATGTTAGCGATCGGCTCTCTTTTGTGGAAAGTCATTGTGGGTTGGTAAGTCAATCACTAGCTTCACTACAGCGATCCTAAATGAATCGTGAGGAGCAGTATAGATACCAGCTCTTAGAGTGTGTTTGTAAACAAATATTGCAAGCTGCAGCCAAGTTCATGCAGATTTTGCAGGATTAGCCCTATCACCCAGATTCAGCTTGAAGCCATGCTAGAACGCAAGCAATAGGCTTTGTTGCATGATTAGCAAAATGATCAGGTTCGCCTTGAGATTGCCCTGATATTAAAGTTCCAAACTTCCCTCAGTCTACTTGCCTAACCCTGACTATTAAACCAAGGGCTGTAGGCAGTGCCCTCACAGGTAACTTAGAGCAGCCTAACGACCCCGTTCACCCGCCGCTAGTAAACTCTCGGATTCACCAGCCAATTTGACGCGGTCGGTGTGCAACGGGATTGTTATGCCGTGGTTTAGCGCCGCAGTGCTTTCAGTCCAAGATTTGGAAATAACTGACTGGCAACCGCAAACTGTACCCAAGCAGTTGCCAAGGTTTCTAAAGAACGAGCCACAATTAACATTCCCGCGTCAATGGCTTCATACTCACAGTCCTCGATGAGTTGAGCAACCGTCTTCTTAGCCTCTGAATCATCGCCACAATAGAAAATGCTGGGGCGATCGCCCTCAAAATCCCTTGATTCTGAAGCAATAATGTCTGCAAAGGTGATGTTGAATGCCTCAACAACGGCTGCATTCGGCGCAAGCTGTTGCACCCTCTCAGCAATAGAAGCTTCTAAGTTTGTCGCCAGTCCAATCGTCTGCCCCGTAAAGTCCGGTTGTAATCCGCTGACGCAAGTGATCACGATTTTGCCATCCAGATAACCGACCGCAGACATCACCTCTTCCAATGCCAAAACTCCCACCGCCAGCATAACGACCTGGCTTTTTGCTAGCGCTTCCTTCGTATCGCCAACGGTCGCCTGGTTGCCTGCTAAAACTGCAAGCTGTTGCAGCTTATCTGGGTTTCTGGAATAGGAGAAAATAACCTCATGCCCAGCTTTTGCCCAAAGTCTGCCTAAACCGCCACCCATGTTCCCTGAACCGACGATCGCAATTTTCATTGAAAACCTATACTGCTGACTACTGAGTTGAACTGGGTAACATGGTCGCCACTGCTTTTTCAAGTGCCTTAGGATCGCTAAGCAATTGCGCTGCCATTTGTTTCGCCTGTTCTCCAGGATAAACGTCCTCAACACTATCGATCACAGCTTGTAGAGCATCGCCAACAACTGCTTCCGGCGACACTTTCGGGTCAGGATAGGATTTACCCATGCCGATATCAATGGTTGCAGGCAAGACCGCAATCACCAATGTTCCTTGGGCTGCCAACTCTGCGCGCACGCCCTGAGTTAGCGATAGGGTTGCGGCTTTGGATGCGCTGTAGCTGCCATTGAAGGGAAGATTGACTCGCGCGACCATTGATACCATATTGACAATTGCGCCACCGCCATTGTGCTTCAATACGGGTGCAAAAGCACGACACATCATCAAGGTTCCAAAGTAGTTAACGTCTATCTCCATACGGGCTTGAGACAAATTAGGCGCAGCGATCAAGCCCTGATTAAATCCAACTCCGGCATTGTTGATCAGCAGGGTTACGTCTTGGCATTGAGCGGCTGCCTGATTGACAGATTGTTCGTCTGTAATATCGAGGGCAATGGGAATAACGATATCGGAATGGTCTGCTACTAGTGATTCCAATGCTTTGGGGTTGCGGGCACCCGCATAAATTTTGGTGACACCTTGCGATCGCAACGCTTCAACAAAATATTGACCCAATCCCCCATTGGCTCCGGTTACAAGAGCAATTGAATTGGCAACGTCCATAATTTCTCCTAATTAATCGATCAAATGCCCACAAAACGCTGCCATTATACCGTCAGCATAGTAAATGTTACGCGCTTGCTTTCAAGAGATGGGCTTGGATAAGTCTCAATCTGGTTTTACGCTACGGTAAGTAAACTTCCATCCAGCACTTGTTTTCTTCAACTTTTCATGGATTCTTGCAGAGCCAAGAAAACCGCCTGTACTGGCGTTGATGATGTAGAGATAAGCAATGATTTCGGCGCGATCGCCATTCACATGGACAATAGGATTGTGAACATAATGGCGTGTTCCACCATTAGCAGATGTTTGAGCATAAAACCCGTTAAACCAGGATTTGTAGGACTCCAGGCTATCCGCAGAACCAAAGGGTGTTTCAATGAGCACCTCATCGCTCCAGGTCTGAATGTTCTGTTCCAGGTCCCCAGCATCAAATGTTTGCTCTGCAATGTAAAGCGTTGTCAAAATATCAATCCGTTCGTCCATTGGTTAATCTCCTGTACTCCTAACTAATTCAAAAGCCCACAAAATGCCACCATTCAAGTGAATGGTCTGTCCGTTGCCCATCGTGCATCCTCAGAAGCTAGGAAAGTACAGGCGGCGCAAGTATTGGTGCAAGTTCTGGATCGGGCAACATGGGTAAAGGCTCTTCAGAAGTAGGCATGTCTAGATTCTGCGTGTACATCACTTGATAGAGTTGGGGGTCTGCCTTAACAACAAGCCCCTGAAGACGCTTTAAATGGTCGGCAAACTCAGGGCTATTCCGCATGGCAACATAATCTTTTACTGATGCAAAATTAGCGTAGTTCGCAGCTCGTGTCCGATCGGGGCTAATGTGTAAATTAGCTGTATAACTGCCTGGAAATTGACCTTTCAATCTCTTATACTCGGCAACTTGAGTAGACACAAACTGCTCAGTTTTTTCAGGATCGAGTGTAAATATGTTGATCAGAACAATCCCATCGCCGACTCGGATAGGATTGACCGGGAATCCATTTTCTAGTTGCAGGTTATCCATAAATCTATTCCGTTAATTTGGGTTAGATGATTGATGGGCTGAACGCTTTGCCTCAGGAGGATAAAGCCAAGGCTTAAACAATCGCGTTACCTGAGGCATGATGACCCAAGTCATCAACGGCATCATAATGGCAATGCTTACAAGTGTTGCTAACCACGCAGGGAGTCCATTTGTGATGGGTTTCAGCAGAATCGGCATCAGAGAAATGACTGGATAGATACCGATCGCGCTAACAATTGCGGTTTTCCATTTAGGGGGTGGGAATGCATTTGGCACTTCCGGCAGCGCGAACCATGCTTCTAACCCATTGACCCGCAAAACTTTTGGATCACCGATGGTGAGTGCATCTGCCCTCGCAATCCAGCCCTGACAAATGGGAGATTTTTCCCACTCTTGCAAATGAACAAGAGTGTCGAAGCGCAAGATCAGTTGCCATGCACCACGCTTCGTTGTGGGGTATAAAACTTCACCTCCTGCATAGCCCGGAAAGGTACTAGCTACAAAGATGACACCTCGCACTGCCTCTTCAAATACAGACTCAGATCCCGGCTGAACGTGCCGAGTAATCGCTACGACTCCAGCAGGAGACCGCATAATTGCCTCCTGAATCTAAAGATTTGAACTATACCAAGGTATACTGTTACTAGCTTTTTGGAAAGTACTTACTAAAAAGTAAGTATTTCTGGATTCGCTAGTGAGTGATTGTTATGAAATCAGAACAACCTGATGGCACACCATTCGTGCAAACTACGTTGAAAGTCCTGGGTGGTAAATGGAAGCTCCTAATCCTGTGGCATCTGAGGGATAAGGCAAAAAGATACAGCGAATTGAAGCGGTTAATGCCTGAAATTACTGAAAAAATGATGATCCAGCAACTGCGCGAACTAGAAAGTGATGGCATTGTTAGTCGCAATATGCTTGCTGAGATGCCTCCAAAAGTTGAGTATGCTTTCACAGACTATGGCAAAACGATTATTCCTGTTTTGAAGCCGCTGTGTGATTGGGGACAGGAACACCTTAAACGCATGAACGCGGATGGAATAGATTGATTTTGTGGAAGTTGCCTTGATTTTCCTTATTGCCAACATTGTGACCCTAATGGCTTGAGCAATACCAGCCTTAAAAGTCAAAAGTCGGCATAACGACTCGGTTCAGCGGCAGCAAGGAACCTGAACTTAGCATCAGGGCTTTCGGATGTCCGCTGCAACCGACTGGTTATGCTGCCGCATGCGTCAAATCTAACACCCGCTAAACAATGACTTCATTTCGTTTGCTATTTTTTCAAGTTGTCCAGCTTCGATCTCTACATTGAACTTTGCAGACCATAACTCAGGAGCATCACGTCCTACCAACTCGACTGCAAGTGCAATGTGTCCTAATTTGTCTGAAGTGCAAGAGAGACTAAAATCTGCCTCAATAGCAGCCCAGGTTTTCGTCCCTTCCCAACCTGTTCAGTTTTCTGCCATCTCCATAAACAAGCTAACTAACCGCTCACAGTCTCCGGTGTAAAACCAAACTCGATGTGACGCACTCAGAGACGCGCTTGAAAACGTGACTGTACAGTATTCATTTCCAACTTCTGAAAATTCCAGCTTTGCCCCTGTATTTGCAGACTTGATTGTTACTTTGGACATTGCATTCTAAATACGAAAACGAACGACGATCGCCCTGCCAATAACTAAATACGCTGCTTCACTGACAAGCTCAAGGTTACTAAAGTCTGAATGCTAACAGATCACCTTGTGGTTGCTGTCCCTACCGAGAACTCGCGGCATAACGTCACTGTTCAGCGGTTGCAGGTGGACTTCGCTACTCCACAAACAGAACCCGACAATCCGTTGCAACAGCGGTGTTAGCTGAGAGACGCACCGACTACCTTTGCTGATTTTAACTTTACCACCCCACTAACCGAACTCAAACCACTGCGCAGTGCTTTACCACACCACAAACCCTCTCAAACGACGATCTTAACCCATCAACGACGCGGCGCTTTGCCACTGTGTGAATGCCTCTGTGAACGAGTGGAAGGACTGTTTGCGAAACCAGCTAACGACTAAGATAAGCGGCGGCAGATAACCTTAGCATCACTGCCAAGATTTCCCGCCGTCCGCTTCATCGACTTGTTATACTGCGTTTTTGCGTAAGGGTTTCAGCGGCTTCGGGGGGCTTTAATGAACTTCATGGGTCATGCGTAACAATCTCTTAAGAATCTGTTTACGGAGTGTTTGACTAGGGGCAATCTCAAACATCTCCGTTGCCCACAACCCCTCTGCTGCCAGGTATACGATACTGGCTTGCGTTGGGTCAAGCCCACAGTTGTATAGGTTATGTTGCCATTTGCTGATTTGGGTATCGATCTGTTTTACGGTTTCTTGATTGAGCGATATTGAAACTGCTGCGAATAAGCTCGAACCAAGAGCAAGGGGAAGCTGGCTGCTGTTAAATGTTGCACGGACATAGGCGCGTAGCCATTTTCCAGGCTCGTCTCCCTTCTCCTTCGCCAGCTCAGACTCAATTGCCGCATTAAAATCATCAATAAGATGCTGAATGACTCCCGTAATAAGAGCTTCTTTATTGGGGAAGTGGTAGAGCAAGCCACCTTTACTTACTTCGGCTGCCTGAGCCACTGCATCCAGCGTCAGAGCCTCATTGCCTTGGTTGACTAAGATATCGATCGCGCACTGAATCAGGCGATCGCGGGTTTCAGAACGTTTCTTACCGGATGAGCTAGAGGCTTTTTCGGCAACCTTAGCAGTTTTGACAGTTTTCATAAGTTTCTTTAAGGTTCTAGCCTAACGCCCCTGATTCAAAGCGAATCATTTCTTTGATTATACCGTCCAGACCGTCCAGCAGCTAAAATAAAAAACCGTCCAATCAGTACACTTTTCTACTTGACACTATACCGTCTGGATGGTGTAGTATTGAATTGTTAAGCTCAAGCCAATTCAGGGAAAATGTACACGAATCAAGACGCGCAAGCCTCAAACGCCCTAAAACACTTGGCGCGGTTGAGTGATTTCATTTTTGCATTAGCAATGGCGTTAACCTTCTGGCGGTTTGACTTGCCAGAGAATGCCGAAGTGCTAACGAAGGTAGAAATCAATCAGTTTTTAGTGGGTCAACTTAAGCCTTTGGGCGCTTATCTCATTACATTTGTGCTTGTGGCAGTGTATTGGATCGCTCATACCCAACAGTTTTCCTACTATAAACGCACGAATGAGGCACATTTATGGATTTACACACTGTATCTGATGTGTTTGTTTCTTGTGCCGTACTCGAATGAATTGGCGCTGGTCTTTTCAGGCAATTCCTTTGCCAAAATCTGTTTTGCAGTCAACATTGCGTTGATTGGCTTTCTATCGTTTGTTAGCTGGAACTATGCAACGCATCAGCATCGCTTAGTTGATGAAAATCTTGACTCTCAGACAATTGCAGCAATGAAGGTTAAAGCCTTAATTGAGCCAATCTGTGCGTTGGTAGCTATTGGAATTGCCATGTTTGCACCTGCCTGGTCAGATCTAGCTTGGCTGCTATTTCCCTTGGCGTATTTCACGCTGAGGAAATTATTAGCAATGCCACAGGAGTTAAACAAGGTGACTCAACCTAGCTAGTAATTTTTCATTCGATCGACAAGTTCTTCAAGAATCAATATTGATTAGGAGATTCACCCAATGGAAACACTTAACGCATCCACAGTAGCCCACTCAGAAGATTTTCAAGCGGATCTGATGGCTGCCATTTTGAACACATTTCAGATGGATGGTGAGGCAGATCTTGAACATGCAGACAATTTTGATGAGATTAATGCAAGGTTCTCAGAGCTAGCCAATTGTTTAGTCAAAGCCCCTGCATACCAACTTGCAGTTGATGAATTAGGTAGTGCTACACAAGTAATGATGCATTGTAGTGATGGATGAAGTACCAAATGGCACCAATGTGATTCGCTACTGATTTTGAGAAGGATAAGGTTTTGCGGACTAGCCGCGATACCCGTTGCCTCAA